>Ga0078972_1001486_pt1 | contig 87096 bp, 88 predicted proteins | sample YelNatPaOPGAMG01_FD_67568 | JGI IMG/M metagenome (GOLD analysis project Ga0078972, IMG submission 67568) | Hot spring thermophilic microbial communities from Obsidian Pool, Yellowstone National Park, USA - OP-RAMG-01 (SPADES assembly) (version 2) | ecosystem: Environmental > Aquatic > Thermal...
ATTCTTAATTAGGAATATCTCCATAATTGCTTCAATTTCCTGCGCCCTTCTTTATTAATTTTTCGTCGATTATTTCGTTTATGGCTTAAAGGCCGGCCCGCTCAAGGGATAAGAGAAAAATCAGGTTTCTGAAAAACCTCCTTTTCGGTCGCTCCCGCGCAAGCGGGAGTCCAGAAATGCTTGGAAAATACTGCATTCCTTCTTGCGCAGCATTGACGTAATTACATCCCAAGAGACTTTTGCCGGCAATCTTTAATAAAACTGACCGTCGATCAGTTTTTAAATTCCTGTTTCCTGCGGGCAAGAAATATTAAAACTGTTAGACGGTAAGCAAAAAATATTCTTGACAGGCCGGCCAGGCTTCTGATAAAGAAAATGGATACAGGGATACAAAATAAATTTCCCAAAAATTTTTGCCTCCATGAACAAATCCCTTTGGTTAACTGATCAAATTAAAGTAAGCGGTTATATCCATCCTCGTGGTTCCCTCGCTGATCAAATCTATGAACATCTTAAGGGGAGAATTCTGCATGGCGATATAAAACCGGGGGAAAGGATGATGCAGATTCCGGTAGCGGAAAAACTGCGTATTAGCCGCACCCCAGTCCGGGATGCCTTTAGAAGATTGGAACAAGATGGGTTAGTAGAAAAACTTCCCCAGGGAGGGGTGCGCGTCACCATAATCGCCGAGGAAACAGTAAAAGAAGTTTTCGGGATTAGAAAAGTTTTAGAAGCTTATGCCTTGGGCTTGGCTTGCGAAAAAATATCAGCGGAAGAAATCACCTCTTTAAGAAACCTTAAGCTCCAAGCTCAAGAAATTTTAGCGGCGAAGAAATTAAACCCGGAAACTAAGATTCGCAAACTCTTTGAACTCAATTCGCGTTTTCACGAAATTATTTACGCTACCACTGGCAATATCTATCTTTTAAATATTTTAAATAATTTAAGAAATATCGTAAATCGGCTAAGGTATTTAGGCTTGCGGGCAGGAGAAACGTGGAAAGAGGTTTGGGAAGAACATGGCCAATTAATTAATTGCTTAGAGAAGAAAAATAAAAAGGGAGCAATAAAATTACTCAATAAACATTTAGACCACGCGGCGAGCTACGTTTTATCTTCGTTACGCAAAGAATTTAAGAAAGGAAAGTAATTTAATAAAAGTTTAAAAAGTTCGGAAGCCAGGAAAAATTAAATTTGGCAGTAAAAAATAGAAAAGGAGGGCAAGAAAATGAAAATTAAAAAAAGTTGGTTATTTTTTTTGCTGGGGGGAGCCTTCTTTCTTTTTTTAATGGGTAGCTGGGTTAACGCTCAAGCCCAAATTAATCTACGGATCGCCCATTATATTGACGAAAAGCACCCCATCCATCTTGGAGCTAAGCAAATGGCCGCTAAAGTGGAAGAACGCACTAAAGGGCAAGTTAAAATTACCATTTATCCGGCTAATACCTTGGGGTCTCCTCCGGAAGTGGTTAAACAAGTTAAATTAGGAACTTTGGATATGTGTATTAACACTCAAGGACAATTTGAATACTATGTTAAAGCCTGCGCTACTGCCCAGATTCCTTTTGTTTTTGATGATTATGACCATGCCCACCGCACGCTTGACGGTCCAGCAATGAAGTGGTTGGCTCCTCAATTTGAGAAAGAAGGTTTCGTGGTATTGGCTAATTGGGAATGGGGTTTCCGCAACATCAGCAATAATAAAAAGCCCATTATGAAACCGGAAGATATAAAGGGATTAAAAATTAGAGTTCCTCCGGAATTTCATCTGCAAGTGCTCTTTGAAACTTTAGGGGCTGTGGTCACCAAAATCGCTTGGCCTGAACTTTATATGGCCTTGGCTCAGAATGTGGTGGACGGGCAGGAAAATCCTTTAAGCGCTATTTATTATCAAAAATTTTATGAGGTACAGAAGCATATAGCGCTTACGCGCCACGCCTATGCTTGTGCTATGCCGGTTATTAGCACTATGAGTTGGGCTAAGTTAACTCCCGAACAACAAAAAATATTAATGGAAGAGGCCAAAATAGCCGGCAATTGGGTACGCAAGACTCTAAATGATGAAGAGGTAGATTTAATTAAAAAATTTGAGCAGGCGGGGTTAAAAGTTACCCGGCCAGATATTGCTTCTTTCCGGGCGGTCATGGGTCCGGCCTATGAAAAGATCTTTAAACGTTATGGTGAAGATAATGTAAAAGTTTTCATGAAATTCGTAGAGGAAGCCCGGAAAAAATAAGCTCACAGGGGAGCTGCTTTTTCGAAAAAGCCGCTCCCCAACTAAAGAACTATGATCACTTTTGCAATTTTCGCCGTCTTAGTAAGCTTAATGATGTTGGGTGTACCTATTGCAGTTTCCATGGCCTTAACTGCGGCCTTATTTTTTATCTTTTTGGGAGAGCCGCATCTTTTATTAATGATCCCAGAAAGGATGTATGCCAGTACTACCAGCTTTACCCTTTTGGCTATCCCTTTTTTTATCTTGACTGGAAATCTAATGAATACCGGAGGAATGACCCACCGGATTTTTCTTTTCTGCCAAAGATTGGTAGGACATTTTCGGGGTGGCCTTGGTCATGTGAATGTAGTGGAAAGCATGATCTTTGCCGGAATGTCGGGATCGGCCGTGGCTGATGCGGGCGGAGTGGGCATGGTGGCCATGGAGGCTATGGTCAAAGGCGGCTTTGATCGTCCTTTTAGTGCCGCCGTTACCGCAGCATCTTCCACTATCGGACCAATTATCCCGCCGAGTATTCCTTTTGTCATTTTTGGTAGCCTCACAGGGGTTTCTGTAGGTCGTCTTTTCTTGGGAGGATTTATTCCGGGATTAATCATGGGCGCAGGGATAATGATCACTGTTTATTTTATATCGCTCAAAAGGAATTATCCCCGGGGGGAAAAGGCTACCTTAAGAGAAATTCTATCGAGCGCCGCCGGTGCTTGGACAGCCTTTATGGCGCCTTTAATCATTATTGGCGGAATTTTAACCGGCCTATTCACGCCCACCGAAGCTTCGGTCGTGGCTTCCTTATATGCCATATTCATTACCATGGTAGTTTACCGGGAAACAACTTGGCAGGAATTGCTCAAAATTTTGGCGATTACCATGGAGCAGACGGTATTGGTTTTATTCATTATTGCCGCTGCTGGCCTTTTTGGATGGCTCCTTATTCACCAAAAAGTTCCTGATGCCACTATTCAAGCTCTGTTGAATATTAGCAGTAATCCGACGATAATCTTAGTTATAATAAATATAATCTTACTTGTCTTAGGCTGCTTTATGGAAGCAATTTCTATAATGCTCTTAACTATCCCAATTTTTATGCCCTTAATAAGCAAGTTAGGCATTGATCCAGTTCATTTTGGGGTTATGCTAACTTTAAATTTGATGATTGCCTTACTAACTCCGCCTGTGGGCATGGTTCTATATACCGTTTCGGGCGTAGGAAAAGTTCCCCTTTGGACATTAGCCAAGGAATTAAAATGGTATATTGTGGCCCTATTGGGGGTTCTTTTCTTGATTATTTTTATTCCCGAATTGGTAATTTGGCTTCCTAATTTAATAATGGGTAAGGAAAGCTAAATAATGACGGCAAAATGGAAAAGATTTGATCAGGGGCTTAATAATTTTCTTAAGTGGGCTAGCGTAGGTTGCCTAATAGCCTTGTTTTTACTTATTGCCGCCGGAGTTTTTGTGCGGTTTGTCCCTATTAGTTCTATGGGCTGGGCTGATGAAGTTATTGAACTTAATTTTGCCTGGATGGTATTTTGGGGGGCTGCTTTTTTGTGGAGAAAAAGAGCTCATTTCCGCGTGGAGGTTTTGCCAGAGACTTTAGGTTCCTCCAAGGCGGGCGTTTTCTTACAAATAATATTGCAATTAATCTCCCTTTTTTTCTTTTTTCTGTTTACCTGGGAAGGCTGGCTCCTAACGATGCGGTCAGTAGACCGCTCGCCCATATTGGATATACCGCGCAGTTTATGGTTTATAATTATTCCTATAACTGGTGCTTTAATTATAGGCTTTATAATTCGGGATATGATCAGTCTTTTTCGAGGAAGATATTTCCCTTCAAAGGAAATTTGAGTTAGAAAGCCATGGATTTTTCCTTAAATATTTTGGGAAAAATCAATGATCAAATAAACAAAAAGAAAGGAGGAAGAAGATGAAAAAAATTTTAGCAGTGTTTTTGGTTTTCACCTTAGCGGCCTTGATGGTCATTACATCCCTAAAGACTATTGAGGCTGCACCTGTGGTCTTTAAGTATGCCCATGTGGAGCAAACAGGAGACCCGCAGCATCGTTTTGCTACCCGCATGGCCGATCTGGTTAAAGAGCGCACCAAAGGAAGAATAATTGTAGAAGTTTATCCAGCCAGCCAGTTGGGGCCGCCCAGTGAGATGATGGATGGAATTAAATCTGGAGCGATCACCATGGGCAACCACGTGCATGCCACTTTAGCCAGATATCATGCGGATATAACCGTGTTTAATCTGCCCTACATCTACACGGACATGGATCAAGGCTTGCGCGCTTCTCGTCCGCAAACTTCCGAATTAGTGCGGGAAATGAATGAACACCTCATTAAAAAAGGTAATATGCGCATTCTGACTACAATGACCCGCGGTTGGCGAAACCTATCTACTAACTTCCCAGTTTATTCAGTCAAAGACATGAAGGGACGTAAGATCAGAGGGATTCCGAACAAATTGTGGATGTCCATGCTCAAAGGAATGGGAGCAATACCTGTGCCCGTAGATATCGGGGAGGTACATACCGCTTTGATGACGGGATTGATTGAAGGTCAAGAAAATCCTTTGCAACAGCAATGGCAGGCCAAATATTATGAAGTGCAGAAGTATTTGATCATTACCGAGCATATTCTGGATCTACTGCCCGTTTTCATCAATGAAAAAGCTTACCAAAGCCTCTCTCCTGAAGACCGGAAAATTTTAGAAGCCTGCGTAACCGAGTCGGCCGATATCGAAACTACCTTGGCCAAGAAAGCGGAAGTAGAGCTCAAGGCCAAATTCAAGGAAAAAGGGATGATCATCATTGAAGAAAAAGATGGCTTGGATAAGAAGGGTTTTAAAGAAGCAGTAATGGCTCAGATCAAAAAAGATTTCCCAGAATGGTCTGATTATATTCGCCGCATCCAGGCCGTTAAATAAATGTTATCCTTCCCCTGGCAGATAAATTGCCAGGGGAAGTTATAGGAGAGATAAAGAATTGCTAATTTGGCAGAAGGTTTGGCAAGGATTAACGACGGTTGATCGTTATCTGGGCGTTATTTTCTTATTTAATTTAATTATTCTAGTGCTTTTGGACACTGTTCTAAGAGCTTTTGCGATGACTCCTTTTATGGGCACTATGGAACTGGTGAGGTGTTTTTTGATCTGGAGCATGTTTATTAGTTTGCGTTTAGTTACTAAAGAAAATGCTCATATCCGCATGGGCGAGTTAATGTCCTTATCTCCACCTATTGTGCAAAAATTTCTAAATTTTTTGATAAATTTAACCGCCTTAATTATTTTCGGAATCATTACATTTTCTGTTTTAACGACCACAGCACATAATTTTTACGATACAACACCTACTTTAGAAATTCCCATGGTTATTTTCTTCTTTCCTACGATAATCGGATTTTTATTGACTACTATCCAGTATGCCATCATATTAGTTTCGCTAATTTGGAAGAAGGAAGCGGCGAGGGGCTAATCTATAAAATGGGTTTAATAATTCTGCTGGGCTTTTTAATTTTATTCCTCCTGGGGTTTCCCGTTGTTTTGGCTATCGCTATTCCGGCCATCATCTATTTGTTAACTCACCACCTTCCTTTGGATATGATCGGGCAAAGGCTACAATATAGCCTCGATTCTTATCCTTTAGTGGCCGTGCCTGTTTTCATATTGGTGGGCAATTTGATGAACTCAACGGGAATAACTAAAGCCCTTTTTACTTTTGCCAACACCTTAGTCGGCCGAGTGCATGGCGGCTTAGCGCAGGTAAATGTATTTGCCAGCCTGATTTTTTCCGGCATGTCGGGAGCCGCTTTAGCTGATGTAGGGGGATTAGGACAGATTGAAATTAAAGCCATGGTGGATAATGGTTTCCGGAAAGCCGATGCCGCGGCGGTCACGATAGCCTCGGCTACGGTCGGACCAATTTTTCCGCCCAGCATTCCTTTAATTATTTACGGAGCCGTAACCGGGGTGTCAGCGGTGAAACTTTTAGTCGGGGGAATTATTCCGGGGATTCTTTGCACCGGGATGCTCATGATAACTGTGGCTTTACTCGCTTGGAGAAGAAAATGGCCGAGAGCAGAGAAATGGCCGACAGCTAAAGAAGTTGTACGGGACATGAAGCCAGCCCTGCCCGCTCTTATGGCGCCAGTGATTTTAGTCTCCGGGATGCTGACGGGATATTTTACCCCCACAGAAGCGGCCAGTATCTGTGTCCTTTACATTTTAATAATTAGCCATTTTTATTATCATGAATTAACCTGGCCCGGTCTGATGAGATCAGCTATAGAAACGATTAAGACAAGTTGTAGCATAATGATCATTATAGCCGCGGCCTCTCTTTTTGGTTGGATTTTGGCCGTAGAAAAAGTTCCGCAGATGGTGCGCGAGATCGTAATGAAATTTGGACAAGATCCCTTAATTCTGCTGCTGGTGATTAACTTATTTTTCCTTATCGTGGGCATGTTTCTGGATAGTACGACCACTACCCTATTGATTATTCCCATGCTGGCTCCACCAGTTGCCGCCTGCGGGATTGATCCAGTTCATTTAGGTCTGATAATTATTTTTAATCTCATGATCGGCCTATTGACGCCCCCCATGGGTTTATCTCTTTTCATGGTAAGCAGTATAGCCCGAATTCCGATTAAGGATGTTATCAAGGAATTACCGCCTTATTTTATTACCTTGTTAATTACGCTCTTTCTAATTACTTATTTCCCCAAGCTTACTTTGTGGATACCCAGTATGCTGAAGTAAGTGAATATTTTAAAGGTATAGGGGAAATTAAATTTGAGAAAAAATCTTGACAGCGACAATAAATGTTTGTTAAAAACAAATTGGATACATGGATACATAAAGTTCTTGGGGGGATTTAGGGTGAACAAATGAAGAAGAAAATAGGTTTTATCGGACTCGGAGCTATGGGAAAACCCATGGCCCAAAATTTGCTCAAAGCAAGTTACCAACTTACCATTTTTGATATCAATCCGCGACCGGTAGCTGAACTTGGGGCCTGGGGGGCAGAAAAGAGAGAGACTCCAGCGCAAGTAGCTAAAGATGCCGAAGTGGTGATCACCATGTTGCCCGCTGATGAGGAAGTTAAAGCCGTGATTTTAGGGGAAGAAGGGGTTCTCTCTGGGGCCAAAGCAGGATTAGTGATCATAGATATGAGTTCTATTGCCCCGCATACTTCTATGCTGATCGCAGCGGAGGCCAATAAAAAGGGGGTCAAATTTCTTGACGCTCCTGTTTCGGGAGGGACAGTTGGAGCTGAAAAAGCGACTTTGACCATAATGGTCGGAGGAGAAAAAGAACTTCTGGAGGCGCATAGAGATATTTTGCAAACATTGGGGAAGACCATTTACCATGTAGGCGGAGTGGGGATGGGTGAAACAGTGAAAATGGTTAACCAAATGTTAGTAGGTATCAATATGGCGGGAATCGCCGAAGCTTTGGTCATGGGCACTAAATTAGGCGTAGCTCCCGAGGTGCTCTACCAGATAATTCGCGCCAGCTCGGGCAATTCTTTCCTCATCGATCATCGAGTCCCAGATTACATTTTCAAAGGGAATTTTACCCAACCGGGATTCGCCATCGATTTGCTGCGCAAAGATCTGGGGTTAGCATTAGAAAGTGCAAAAGTAGCGAAAATCCCCCTTTTTATGGCCAGCCAGGCCTATCAATATTATACCCGAGCTTCCGCCGAAGGATTAGGGAAGAAAGACATGTCCGCCATTATCGAATTGATCGAGGAAACAGCAGGCGTTAAGGTAAGAAAAGAAGGAGATTGAGTTTATGGGCCGTAATAGAGAACTTTTTAGTTCTCAAAAAATAAGAAGGAGGAAAATATGAGTTGGCAGAAGGGTGGGAAAGCTTTGTTTTTGGTTTTTTTCTTGGCCATAACTTTTTTGCTGGTCAGTAGTGCGCAGGCTCAAAAGCCAATTGAGTTAGCTTTCGCATTACATACCGCCCCTGGCGGGCCAGACCACGCCGCCGTACAGAAGTTTAAGGAAATGGTGGAAAGCAAGAGCAAAAATCGGCTCAAAGTTAACATCTTCCCAGGGGCTCAGTTAGGAGGTGAAAGGGATAACTTAGAGCAGTTAAAACAAGGAGAAGTGGCCCTCACGCAGTCCGGGGACTTAACCATCTCTCTTTATGCTCCGGAATATGGAGCTTTAATAGTTCCTTTTGTTTTTCCAAATGTGGAAACAGTGTTTAAAGCCTGGGATGGATGGATGGGTAAAGAAATTAGAAAAGCGGCCATGGCTAAAGGGAAAGTCCATATCGTGGGGATTCAGAGAAGAGGATCCAGAATGTTAACGGCCAAAAAAGAAATTAGGACTCCTGATGATCTTAAAGGGGTAAAACTCCGCGTTCCCGAAATTCCCGATTGGGTTACAGTATGGAAAGAAATGGGCGCCTTGCCCACGGTCGTTGCTTGGCCGGAAGTTTTTGGCGCGCTCCAGACTGGCGTGGTTGATGCCCAAGAGAATCCCCTCTATTTAATTTATACCACCAAGCTTTATGAAGTGCAGAGTCATGTTATGCTTACGGCTCACGTGCACGCCTGTTTTCATTGGCTAATGAGTGATAAAGTACTATCTTCTTTACCCAAGGATTTACAGGAGATAGTATTGAATTCAGCGAAAGAAGCTGCTGCTTATGGGGATAGGATAACCAAAGAACAAGAAGAAGATTTCAAGAAAAAATTGGCCGAAAAAGGAATGAAAGTGGTTGCCGTAGATATTAAGCCCTTTATGGCCAAGGCTCAGCCGGCTATTGATAAAATCCGCCAGAAATGGGCCAAAGGAGTATTTGAAGAAGTACAGAAGATTTCGGGGAAATAAAATTAGTTGCCTAAGTCCTGCTGAGGCTTTCCTCAGCAGGACTGGAGAGAAAGACTTAAATAGGCTGACATGCATCAGGTATCATGGCGAACCATGTGAAGCAATCTCCAGGGATGGCCGCCTCGCTTTGGTCCTCGCCATGACTAATTTTCGAGATCGTTCCCTATAAAATTCGCCTAAAAAGGAAATAGCCTTAGCGCAAATGAGTTCTGAAAAAAATTTTTTCCTTCATTTATTAAATAACTTAGCGATTGTTTTTGAGGGTTTTGCTCTTTTCCTTTTTGTAGTCCTTATTATTTTAGCTACTTTGCAAATTCTCTTTCGCTATGTATTTATGTACCCATTGCCTTGGACGGAAGAGTTGGCCCGTTTTACCTTGGTTTGGGTAACTTTTTTGGGAGCAGCTAGTGCCACCCGTCGTAAACTACATTTAGCCGTTGATTTTTTTATTAATAAACTTAATCAGGAGGCGGCTAAATTTATCACTTTCTTCTCCTATATTTTGATCTTGGGGTTTTTAGTCGTTATTTTGTATGGGGCCTTAGTAATGATGGGAGAAGCCAAGCCTATCTTTGCTGGGTCGATAACTTGGTTAAGCATGATGTATTTATATTTAGGACCTGTTATTGGCTTAATTTTAATGATAGTTTTTGTGGGGGCTAATCTCTATCAACTTATTTCGGCCCCTGCGAAACCAACTTTAGAGGGTTAAATATAATTTAAAACAGATATGCTTGTTTGGCTATTTTTGATAGTTCTGCTCTTATTGATCTTTGGAGGAATGGCCATAGCCTTTTCCATGGGGATTACCTCTCTGATTGTAGTTATAATCGACCGGGGCTTGGCTAATATTCCCTTTGGCATTCTGGCCCAACGGATGGTTTACGGGGTTAATTCTTTTCCCTTATTGGCCATTCCTTTTTTTCTCTTGGCTGGGCGGCTGATGAATACAGCAGGAATTACCGACCGCATTTTTAATTTTTGTAATGCTCTGATAGGGCACGTGCGCGGAGGTTTGGGACATGTAAATATTTTGGCTTCTATGATCTTTGCGGGTATGTCCGGTTCAGCCGTTTCAGACGCGGTAGGGCTTGGGCAGATCGAAATAAAAGCTATGAAAGATCAGGGCTACGATGAGGATTTTAGTGCGGCGGTGACTGCGGCCTCGGCCACTATTGGGCCCATTATTCCTCCGAGCATACCCATGGTCCTGTATGGCGTTCTGGGGAACGTTTCCGTAGGAGCCCTTTTCATCGGCGGCATAATTCCCGGGGTACTTATGGGGCTCTTCATGATGATTGTCGTATCCATTATTGCTAAAAAAAAGGGTTATCCCATCCAGAAACGGGCCGAGTTTATATCTATTTTAAAAGCTTCAGGAAAAGCTATCTTCCCGTTATTATGCCCAGTCATTCTTATTGGGGGAATCTGGTCAGGAATTTTCACACCCACGGAAGCGGCGGCGGTAGCGGTTTTATACTCCTTATTTTTGGGCATGGTTCTTTACCGGGAGCTTAGTTGGCAAAGTCTGCTCAAAGTTTTAAGAGAAGCCTTAGATGACACTTGCGTTATATTATTCATAATTGCAGCAGCTTCGGTTTATGGGTGGCTTCTGGCGCGTTACCAGATCCCCTCGGGGATAGCGGAAAAGATTTTAAGCATAACTACTGATCCCTGGATTATTCTTCTTTTAATTAATGGTTTTTTATTAATTGTCGGCTGCTTCTTAGAGAGTTTAGCAGCTATAAATATTCTGACTCCTATTTTGCTTCCCTTAGTCATGAAAGTGGGCATAGATCCATTGCATTTTGGGTTAATCATGGTTTTGAACCTTATGATCGGCCTTTTGACTCCTCCCGTCGGCATGGTTCTCTATGCAGTGCAGAGAGTGGCTGACATTTCCTTTGCCAGGTTACAAAGATCATTGCTGGTCTTTTTCATTCCTTTATTAGCCGTGCTTTTATTGATAACGCTATATCCCCCGTTAGTCACTTGGTTACCATCGCTGGTGTGGAAAAAATGAAGGGGGTAGGAAAATTTGGCGAACGGACTATTTCAAAAGATAGGTATATTAAAGAAATTTTCGATTTAAGGAGGATTTTATGGCGAATTTTCACGTTCCTGGATATGTGGGTAAAATTTTACGTATTGACCTGACCCAGAAAAGAATAGGGGTAGAAGATTTAGATGAGGCAATTTTAAGAAAGTGGGTTGGTGGTGTGGGTTTGGCGGCTAAATATTTATATGATGAGGTACCGTCGGGGGTGGAGTGGGATGATCCGCGGAATAGGCTGATTTGGACTACTGGACCCTTAGCGGGCAGTGGAGTTTATGGGGCGGCTACTTTTAATGTTTCGGCTAAAGGTCCGATGACTAATTTGGCGGGCTCGTCTCAGGCGAATGGCTACTTTGGGGCTTATCTGAAATTTTCAGGTTTTGATGGCTTAATTTTTGAGGGGGCAGCTTCTGATTGGGTTTATTTGGTAATTAAAGATGGCCAAGCAGAGCTGAGAGATGCTCGGCATTTAGTGGGCAAGGATGTTTGGGAAGTAGAAGATCAATTACGTAAAGAGTTGGGGGTGCGCGAGAAGGAAGTGAGTGTTTATGCCATAGGGCCGGCTGGGGAGAATAAGGTTTTTTATGCTACGATTGTTGGTGATCGGGGACACGTGGTAGCCCATAATGGGATGGGAGCGGTCATGGGGGCAAAGAAGTTGAAGGCGGTGGTGGCTTATCGGGGGCCGAGGAATTTTGCTATTCATGATCCGGAAGGTTTAAAGGTAAAAAATAATGAGCTTTTGGAGTTTGCTAAGAACTTTGGGGTGATTTACAAGTGGGGTTCTGGTGGTGGTTTTTCTACTCTTTATGCGCAGGGGGCCTTGCCGGTGAAGAATTACACCACGAATATTTATCCTGAGCATGAGAAGATGAATGGTCAGTATTTGCGTACGCATTTTAAGATTCGGCCGGTTCCCTGTTACCAGTGTCGGATTGCGCATGTGAAGGAGGTTACGGTCACGGAGGGTCCTTATACTGGTTTTGTTGGGGAAGAACCTGAATATGAGCTCATGGCTGCCTGGGGGCCGCAGATTGGCAATACAGATTTGGGGGCCGTGGTCATGTTAACCCGCGAGGTTGATAAGTTAGGTATGGATTGCAATGAAGGGTCGTGGGTGATTGGCTGGGCGATGGAGTGTTATGAGAAGGGAGTATTTACTAAAAAAGATACAGAGGGTTTAGAGTTGACTTGGGGAAATGTAGAGGCCGTTAAGGAGTTATTGAATCGCATTGCTCGCCGACAGGGGAATTTTGGGAATCTTTTGGCTGATGGGGTGATGAGGGCTTCTCAGAAAGTTGGCGGACCGGCTGCGGATTGGGCGATTTATGCAGCTAAAGGGTCTGCGCCGCGCAGTCATGATCATCGGGGAGCGACGCGCTGGTACGAGCTTTTTGATACTTGTTTGACCAACACCAGCACCTTAGAAGCTACTTGGGGGGGAATTCATCCGAAGTTAGTGGATTTAGAGGAGCCCACGGATCATTTTTCGCCTGAACAGGTTTCTACATTTAATGCTAAATATAATGGGATTCGGCTTTTTGATGATTGTGTGGGGACTTGCCGCTTTGCTGCCCCGCATCCTAAGTTAGTTTTGGAGTGTTTTAATGCCGTTACGGGTTGGCAGTGGAGTTTACCGGATGCTTTTAATTTGGGGAGGCGCATAGTAAATCTATTGCGCGTATTTAATTTTCGGCATGGATTAAGGGTGGAAGATGAGCGGCCTTCTAAGCGATATGGTTCTATTCCGGTGGATGGTCCGGCTCAGGGAAAGAATATCATGGAGAAGTGGGGTTGGATGGTGGAGAATTATTATCGCTTGATGGGCTGGGATCCCCAAACGGGAAAACCTTTGCCGGAAACTTTAGAGAGGCTCGGTTTGGCAGAGATTATAAAAGATTTAAAATAGGAGTAGGGCAAGCTGGAGTTGAGGGAATTTTAACGGAAATTCCAGGATGAATGGTTTGATATGCGGGTGCAAGTAGAACTTTGGCTGTGGCTTAGTGACCAGTTAGAACCTGATTTTCAGAAGCTTTCGCCGATGCGTTCGGCCAAGGAGGTGGAGGTAGAAGAGGGGGTCACGGCGTTAGAGTTGTTTGACCGTTTGGCCGCTAAATATCCGCTGCTGGCGGAAAAATTATTCGATCGGAATAATAAAAAATTTCGGCCAAATTTGAGTGCTATTGTGACTAAGGACGATATAGTTTTGAGTCCCTTTAACTTAGAAAAAGACCCATTACCTCCAGGATGTAAAATAACGGTGATGCCTGTCTATGTGGGAGGTTAAAAAATACTTTTGAAAGCTCTAAGGGCTTTAAGTCTCAAAGGAAGAAGGAGAAGAATATGAGAATCGATCAAGAAAAATGTATTGGTTGTCAACTCTGCGGTGATTATTGTCCCGTAGGGGCCATAACCTATGTTCAGGATGAAAAAAATCCTAAGAAGAAAAAAGCTTTGATTGATGAAGATGAATGCGTAGAATGCGGAGTTTGTCTGCGGGCGGGGGTCTGTAAACCCCAGGCCATTTATCGCCAGGAAATTGAATGGCCTCGTTCCGTGCGTCTTGCTTTTAGTGACCCCATGGTGGAACATAAACAAACGGGCGTTCCTGGAAGAGGAACGGAAGAGATGAAGACGAATGAAGTCACAGGCCGTTTTAAAAGAGGAGCTTATGGAATGGCTGTAGAAGTTGGTCGTCCGGGAGTGGGTGCCCGTTTAAAAGATTTAGAGAAAATCGCCATGGCCCTGGCTAAAATTGGCGTGGAATTTGAACCGCGGAATCCGGTGACTTTTTTGTTTGCCGATGTGAAAACGGGTGAGCTAAAGCCAGAAGTCCGCAATGAAAAAGTCCTTTCGGCGATTATTGAATTTGTAGTCCAACCAGAAAAGCTTAGAGAGGTACTGAAAGCGTTACGCGAGATTGAAAAAGATATAGATTCAGTTTTTTCCCTGGACTTAATAAGTTATCCCGAAGAGGAAGAGAAAGGACCGGCTTTAAAAATAATAAGAGAAATGGGTTTTCCCGTCTATCCGAACGGCAAAGTAAACCTGGGGTTGGGAAGAATATTGCGTTAGTCTCTCTTCCATGAGAGACTGAGTCGCCATAGCGAGAAAAGGCCAAAGGCAGGCCAGAGGCAGGCATTCATTCAGAATCATGAGGCAGTGCTTCTTCCATGGGTACGGGCGGATTTAGAAGCTTAATCATCTTGCTTAGTTTAACGATCCGCCGGCCCTTTGCGGAAAATCGTTGATTAATTTTAAACAACTTCTTCTCCCGCCGATGCTTCTTCATTCATGCCTGCCTCTGGCCTGCCTCAGGCCTGCCTCTGGCCTGCCTCCGGCCCTTTCTCTGGCCTGTTCACCAAAAGTTAGTTATTTATTAATTATGACCCTGTCTCTGAGGAGGGGATTAATTAAAAAAAATCTTTAATAAGGAGAGAATATGACCCACACATTACATCGTACTGGAGATTTAGAAAGTTTAAGGGAAGATTTCCCCATGCTTGCCCACGTAGCCCGGGGCTTTAATGATAAAGACGCTGGGCCTAAGTTGAAGCAGATAGCGCAGATTATGACCAAATATACTGACCTGCACTTTGGCGATTGCAAAGTAGGCAATAAATATACCATGGATCCAGCAGAGATAATGGATAAATTGACCGTAGGCTGTCAAGTGGTTTTTAAAGACAAAGAGAGCTTGATTGCTTGCCTGAAAGAATTAAAGGAGAAGGATATAGGGATTTCCATTGTTGTTTCTGGTCTTTTTGACGAGGTATTCGATTGCTGTCAGAAGGCTGGGATTAAGCCGCCCTTGATTGAATTCGCCTTAGGAATCCATGGCAATAAGAAAAAACTTTGGCCGCCGGAAATTTTAGACTTTGTGACTATGTGCGGACATGGTCTGGTATCGGGCAATTTGGTAAAAAGAATGGTGGAAAACATTAAGAAAAACAAGATTACCGTGGAGAAGGCAGCTGTCGAACTTGCTAAACCCTGCCTTTGCGGAATCTTCAATCCCCATCGGGCGGCAAAATTACTAAGCAAATTAGTTGGGCAATAAAATATAGCCAAAAGGGGCAAAGAAAATTGCTATGGCCGAAACAAAGATCGAGCAGCGGCCTAAAGTGGCCATCGTTATGGGAGATGCTACGGGGATTGGCCCGGAGTTAGTAGTTAAATCCCTGCATGCCCAAAATACCCGCAGCCAATGCCGGCCGGCAGTCATTGGTGATGCCCGCGTAATGAAGCAGGCGCTTAATATCGCCGGCTTAGATTTGAAGATCGTGCCGCGCAAAAATTGGCAGGAAGTCAGCGGTGAAGCAGGGTTGCTGGAAATTTTTGATTTGCATAACCTCGATCCCCGTGATTATAAAATGGGCGAGGTAAGTGCTTTAGCGGGCAAAGCCTGCCTCGCATATTTGGAAATGGCCGTGGCGCAAGCTATGGCCGGAGAAGCCCAGGCCGTAGTCTTTGCCCCTTTAAATAAATTGGCCATGAAGTTGGGTGGCTCTCCCTATAATGCAGAATTGGAGTATTTAGCCAACTTAACTAAAGCTGATAATTATGGAGAAATAAATTATCTGGAACCTCTTTGGACTTCCCGGGTAACTTCCCATATTGGATTTAGGGAAATAGTCAGTCATCTTCATCCTGAAGGTATCCTGCGGGCCATTAAACTTCTTCACGAAACCATGAAAAAAGCAGGAATAAAAAACCCTCAAATAGGAGTGGCTGCCCTCAACCCTCATGGAGGTGAGAAAGGGCTTTTCGGTCCCGAAGAAGAAAACATTATTTCCCCTGCTATAGAAAAGGCTCGTCAAGAAGGAATTTCCGCCTGGGGGCCATTTCCTGCTGATACCATATTCGTGCGCGCTCGAAAGGGGGAGTTTTCGGGGATTGTCTCCATGTATCATGACCAAGGACAGATCGCCACAAAGATCTTGGGATTTGATCGCGGGGTGACTATCGGGGGAGGGCTGCCGATTATCGTGGCGACGCCCGCTCATGGAACAGCCCATGATATTGCTGGCCAAGGGATAGCCGATGTGGGTGCTTTTCAAGCAGCCTTGAATATCGCTGTGCGCATGGCGATTTCCTCTATTCCCGGAGAATTATAAAGTTTGCCCCCTTTTGAATTAGACATTACCTTCTTCGGCAAATTTTACTCACTAAATGGGAGAGCTCTGCAGATTTTTAATTACCATTAAAAATTTTTAGCGGGAAAATTTTATGAAAGTAATCGGGGTTCATTTAGAAAGATGTGTCGGTTGTAAGACCTGTGAAATTTATTGTGCCGTAGAAAGAGGAAGTAACGGGAAGACTTTGTGGAAAGCAGTCCAAGAAGACCCTCTTCCCCAGGCGCGAGTGCGGGTAGAAGGAACAAACAATTTATCTTTTCCTTGGCAGTGCCGCCATTGTTTAAAAGCGCCTTGTTTGGATGCCTGTTTGACCGGAGCTTTAAGTCGTGATCCGAAAAGTAATTTGGTAATCGTCAAGGAGGATAAATGCATAGCTTGTTGGACATGCACCATGTTTTGCCCTTACGGCGTAATTTACCCTTGGCCAGAACGTAAAGTCGCTTTGAAATGCGACCGCTGCGCCTTCATGGAAAAGCCTGTATGCCTTGATGTTTGCCCTTGCCAGGCTCTGGAGTTGGTCGAATTAGAAGAATTGGTAGAGGCCTCGCGCCAGAGAAGGAAAGAAATTATTCAGCAAATAAGTGAACATAAAAAGGGGCTAATCATCCTTGATCTGGCTTAGATAATTTTAATCCTTCGATGGGCATACTCGGTTTTTAAAAGGAGATTTAAAAAATTATGGAAACCATACAGCTTAAGACAGTTGATCCTTTGGGTCAAGAACTTTTGAAATCTGCTGGGCAAAGAGGGTTATTTTTAAGCTGGGATCGATTTGAAAAACTTCAGCCTCAAGATGGCTTTCTCAGGTTAGGCCTGAGTTGTCCTTATGGTTGTTGGCACGGGCCTTGTCGGATTGACCCTTTCGGTCGTGGGCCAGAGAAAGGCTTTTGCGGGCTTGACCGAGACCAAATGGTGGCCGCTTCTTTTCTGCGCCTAACTCTTTTAGGAAGCTTGGCCGCCCTCTCTAAAATTGGTCTAAGATGGGAAGATGGTGGGGGCAAATTTTCCCGCAAAATATTCGGCCAAGCGGGAAAAAAGTTAGGAGGAGAGAGAATTTCCCGAAATGATTTAAACCGCTCTATTTCCTATTTAGAAAGATCGGCCGAACCTGCCGAGACTTTAGTTAACCAAGCAATTCGTTTGGCCCTTTTAACCTTAGGGCTTATTTGGGATAAGGAAATGTGGCAAGAAAAGCTAAAACCATTACCCATATTAGCCGGTTATGGCCTTTTGGCCCAAAGAGAAATAAATATAGGGGTAAGCGGGTACCCTTCCCTTAAATTGTTAAAGATGGCCGCAGAAGAGATAAAAAAGAGCGGCGCGGAAAAAGGGCAATTAATATCCCTGGGAGAGATTATAATTCTTAATGAAAAATGCCTGCCCTGCGTAGGCACCTCTGGAGAAACAGAATTAATCTTGAGTTCAGGAAAAATAGATTTACTCATTGCCGGTCCAAAGATTGATCCAGCCGTTAGGGAACTTTGCCAATCCATTTCTATACCTGTAATGAATTCGGCAGATAGAACTTCCTTTAAAGAAATAATAAAAAAAATTAAAGACAAGAAAACTAATCGGTCAGTGAATTTTAATCCACCACCTGATTTGGTGGAAGAAGCCGAAGTTTTTGGGGGTCCTTTAGCCATAAAAGATTTATTGCGTACATCTTCCTCCTCCCCAATATTCTTTTTAGGTGGAGATGATCATCCTGGGCAACCCTTGGGCTGGATACCTACAGAAGTGGCTCCAAATTTGACCGATGGGAAAGCCAGGGTGTTTCTTTGGGGAGATGCGGGCTTATGGATGGTCAAAAAAGGAATGTTAAATCCGCAAAAAAAGTGGCCTTTCCATCTTTTGGATAAGCAGAGCACAATTCTGGCAGCTTTGTCTGTTTTAGCTGAAGGGAAAAAGATTCATAACATAGGTGGTATCTTCTTTATTAGTTTTAAAAATTCCTTTGACCTAACTTTTAGCCTTGGTCTGGCTGCCTTAGGTCTGAAAGTGGGCGTAGCGATCCCTCTCCCCATATGGGGAAGTGAGCTTGTCCGCTCTTTCATTCAAAAAAGAATTGGGGAATTGGGGGGCAGTTTTACCCACTATGACCATTTTGCTCAGCCCGAGGAGATTATAGATTGGTTTAAAAAATAAAAGACCATTGAGTTTTTTCATCAGGCAGCATTAAGAAGAGTTATTCAAAAAGAATCAAAGATGGATATCGTAATTGTTGGTGGCGGACCAGCAGGAATGGCCGCAGCTTGCGAAAGTCGGCAGATATGGCCCCATAAGTCTGTGGTTATAATAGAAGCAGAAGAGGCCATAGGCTGTTGCCGTCCTCTTTTACCCCAATTTTTAGCTGGTCAAGTTGGGGAAGAAAAAGTTTTTCTAAATCAGATTGGCCAAGGAGACAAGCAATTAAATATTATCACGGGGAAGAGAGTCATTAGTCTTGATCGCTACAAGCGCATACTTTACTTACAGGATGGGACCGAAATTCAATATGACCGATTATTATTAGCCCCGGGGGGAAAACCGATTATCCCCCATTTAGAGGGTCGGCATAATGGGCAAGGGATTTTTGCCGTACGCAACTTCCCCGAAGTTAAAAAAGCAAAAGCATGGATAAAAAAAGATCACCAAATTTTCATCTTAGGGGGAGGTTTAGTCGGGGTGAAGACGGCAGTTTATTTACGAACGGCTGGTTGGCAAATCAGTTTAGTGGAGAAGGAAGGTCATCTCTTGCCCGAAGTTTTATCCTCCAAGGCGGCAGCCTTCCTGGCCGATTATTTGCACAAGTTAGGAATAAGAATTTTTTTAGGGCAGACCATTTCGCAAATAGAAGAAGTTGGCGGGCAAATAAAAAAAGTAAAGCTAAAGGGACAATGGTACGCTTGTGATGCTCTTCTATTGGCCCTAGGGGCTCGTCCCCATCTTTCTTTCTTACCAGAAAGCGAATTGCTGACGGAGGGGAAATTATTAGTTTCCCCCACTTTGCAAACTAAGGACCCGCGAATTTTTGCGGCCGGAGATGCAGCCACTATCAAACATCCAAATGGCCGAGAACTTAATCTTTGGACCTGGCCGCAGGCAGTAAAGCAAGGCCGGCTGGCCGCCGCTAATTTTTACCGCGCCAATCCTTTAAACCTTAGAATTTTTACGAAGGCTAATTCTTTAAATCTGGCTGGTCTTGCGCTCCATATTATTGAAGGAGATAAGGATTATGATAAGGAGCTCATTTATGCCTCGTCCCGAGAAAATTGTTTCCGCCAAATATTTTTAAAGGCGCAGAAATTGGTGGGCGGAGTTTTTATGGGAAATATCTCGCAGACCGGATTGGTCCATTATTTGGTTATAAATGAGAAGGAAAATGAATGGACAAATCTGATTAGGCCCAGTTATCAATTTATGTATCCGATTTTGTCTAGGGACAGCCGGCAGTATAAGAGAGCGTATTTTCTAAGAGGAGGACAGATTAAACCATGCTCATCAACAAAGAATTGTGTGTAGGATGCGGAAGATGCCACCCTTATTGTCCAGCGGAGGCCATCTACTTCGCCGATTTAAAAAGTGTAGTCGACCAGGAAAAATGTTATGAGTGTGGAACTTGTCTTCGTTCCCGAATTTGCCCAGTGGAGGCCATCGGTGAATCTCCTTATGTCTACGAATATCCCCGGGCGCTGCGCAAGTATTTTAGCGATCCAAACGCTACGCATGCCTTAACGGGCATTGCCGGGCGAGGCACAGAAGAATCCAAAACTAATGATGTTACTAACCGGGTCGGACCAGAAGAAGTTGGTATAGCCATAGAAGTGGGGCGGCCGACTTTGGGTATGGATTTACCGAATATTCAGAAGATTACGCGGGCGATGGCTCAAGCGGGAATTACGGAAATCGAACCAGAAAATCCCTTCAATGACTTGATTAAGGACAAAAGAACGGGCGATCTCAAACCAGAACTTATGGGCGAAAGAGTGCTCAGCGCGATTATGGAATTTAAGGTGCCCCGGTCTCAATTAGGCCATGTTTTACGTACCATAAAGAAAGTAGCCTTAGAGGTAGATAGCGTTTTTGTAGTGGATGTTTATACTAGGTTAGAACCAGGATTGAAGATCCCGTCAGAAATTATTCAGACCATTGAGGCGGCAGGTTTTACCTGGAGGCCGAACGCCAAAATCAATATGGGCTTGGGAAGGGCCAATAAAAAATAAAAGGAACTATTTATGACTCATAGTTTGCATCGGGAAGGACCATTGGCTTTGCTGGAAAAGGAATTTGTCCTCTTTATTTATCCCGCCCGAGGGTTTAATTACGAGGGGAGTGGCCCTAAGGTAAAAAGGCTCTTGGAGATGTTATATACGCAAGGACCAGTGAATCTCATCGCCACATCTCTGCGCCAAAATTTGTACAGCGGGGTAAAACCAGAAGAGGTGCTGCAGAGTGTAAAGGATGGGACGAAGGTCTATTGTGTTTTTAATGATCGGGAAAAGGTTAAAAAAACCCTGCAGCGCATAATAGAGATGGACGAAGGGATTTCCATCATGGTGAGCGGCATGATTGATCGCGTGCGGGAGTTATCCACAGAATTAGGCCTTAACCCCCATACAATCAATCTTTCCTTAGGTATTCACGGTCGGACAGATCGTCTTCCACCGCCGGACATTCGCCAATTTACCACTATGTGCGGCCATGGGATGGTAGCGCCTGGTTTAGTGCGGGATGTCCTGCGTCGAGTCAAAAAAGGAGAAATTAATTTTGCGGAAGGAAGCATAATTTTAGCTGGCCCATGCACCTGTGGGATTTATAATCCGGAACGTTCGGTAGCTATGTTAAAAGATTTAGTCCCGCTGTATCAGAGAATTAGATTTTAATCTTCCCTCAAGATCATTTACTTTAGATTTTCCAAGCGGTATTTAGAGGCGTACGCGGGAGGCTAAAAATAAACTTAAAAGGACAAAGCAGATACAAGTCATGCGGACGGCGGAGATAGAGAAAGGGATGTACAGAAGAGAGAGCAAGAGAGGAGAAAGAGCGTAGCCAGAAAACTTGAAACAATTGTAAACCGAGGCCACAGGTTTGCGCAGATCAGGAACAATTTCCACAGCCAAAGTATTCAAAGAAGTCCAAGCGGTGGCTGCTCCCGTGCCAAAGACGGCAAAAAGAATGAGGTATTTAAAGTAAGAGTAGGTGAATACTTCCAAACCGATGATCGCGGCAATCATGATCGCCCCGCCCAGATAGGCTATTTTTATCCTCCCGTAACGATCGCCCAGTAGACCAGCAAGGGGCGAGGCCAAAATCCCCCAAAACCCCGTCATGGAAAGGATTAAACCGATCCGGTCTGAGGGAAGGGCGAAAGAATTTTTCAAATTATCGGCAATAAAAGTCATCAAACCTATATAGCCAAAGAATAAACTGAAAGCAGCCCAGCTCAGAAACCTTACTTTTGGAAAAGATAAGGCCTTTTTTACAAAAACGAGAGTATCTGCCAACCGGCCAGATCTGCTTGGGTTTTGGGGGGAGGGATTTTCTGTAAAAAAGTATAATAAGCCCACGCCTCCAGCATAAGCCATCAAGAAAAAAAAGAAAAAGGTCCATCCCAGGTTGACTTCTAATATTCCTGAAATCAAAGGCCCCATAGTTACGCCGAGGGTATACATCATGCCCAGGATGCCTACAGATCGGCCCATCTGCTGGGGGTTGACCATTTCGCCAACTAAAGCTAAAACAAGGGGGGCAATGAAAGCCGCGCCAAAACCTTGGATGAAACGTGCTCCCAAGAGAATTTCTAAGGTGGGAGAAAGTCCACAGAACAATCCGCCTAAGCTATAAATGCCTAAGCCGAAAAGAAGAGTGCGACGCGTGTTAAAAACTTGGGCAATAGATCCGGAAAAAAGCTGAAAAATAACATAAGGAATCATATAGAGCGTGACCGTAAGGGAAATCCACTGGATGTTAGTCTGCCATTCTCGGGCCAAGGTGGGTAATAGAGTGATTACGCCCACGCCCCCTAATGGACCAATTACGGCCCCTAAATATATAGGCAAAAGTTGCCGCCAAGTAGCCAATTTTAAATCTCCATAAGAGACGATTTATTTAATTTTTAACATTAAATCTGCTTGACCTCAACTTTTCTTTTGTTAAAATGACTGAAAAAATTTGCCGTAAAATTTGCTTAAGATTTATCATTGATGAACTATGAACTTTTCTAAAGGAGGCCTGGATGATTTTAGAAAATAAAATAGCTTTAGTTACCGGTGCCTCGCGAGGCATTGGGGCGGCCACCGCCCAGATTTTAGCCAAAAGGGGAGCAAAAGTAGCTTTAGCGGCCCGCACAGTTTCTGATTTGGAGGCAGTTGCGGCAACTATCCGGCAGAATGGTGGCGAAGCTTTGGTTGTTTCCGGGAGCGTGCTGGACGTCAATCAGATTGGTAACCTGGTAAAAAAAGTAATCGAAAATTGGAAGAGGATTGATATTCTCGTCAACAATGCTGGTTTGGGTACACCCGTTTCTCCGGTAGAAGAAATTCGCGAAGAAGATTGGGACCAGACCATAGCTTTGAACTTGAAGTCAGCTTTTTTAGTAACCCGCGCTGTTGTTCCTTTTATGAAAAAACAGAAATATGGGCGCATCGTCAATGTTTCTTCTTACGCTGGCCGAAATTATAGCCTCATTTCTGGCCCCCAGTACACTTCGGCCAAGGCCGGTTTGTTAGGTTTTACCAAGCACATGGCCGCGGAATTAGGTCCTTTCGGGATATGCGTCAATGCTGTAGCTCCCAGCATTGTCCTTACCGCGCGGGTGCAAGCTAAGTGGGCTGCGCGGACGGAGGAAGAACAACGCCGCATCTTAGAACGCGTTCCTTTAAGGCGACTCGCCCAACCCGAAGAAGTGGCCACAGTAATTGCTTTCTTAGCCTCGGATGATGCCAGTTATGTTAACGGCGTATGCATTGATGTAAACGGCGGGAGTTATATGGCTTGATGGAGTAACTGCTGGAAGAAATCACGGGTTAAGTTTTTTAGCCGCCTGAATTTTTTCCAGCGTATCTAAATAAATATGACCTTTAGCGGGATTCAAAGTTAAAGCCCGCCGGGCTAATTCTTCAGCCTGTTCCAGATTTTCTCTTTTTAAATAATAGAGCCAGGCCAAATTATTGGCCGCATCAGCATTATCGGGAAGCTCGTGGATAGCTTTTTTATAATTTTTTTCCGCCGCCGCCAATTCGTTCTTCTGCAAATAAACATTTCCCATATAAAGATAAGCTAAAGGCAACTTGGGCGCAGCCTTCTGGTATTCTTGTAAGGCCGCCTCTAATTGTCCTTCTTTTTCATAAATTACACCCAAGTTTAAGTGCTCCTCAGGGCTGAGGGGGTCCTGCAAGATGATTATCTTAGGCATGGAACAACTTAAATTAAGAAAAACAAAAAGGACTACGCTCGCCTTAAAAACATAATTTTTGGAGAATAGCCAGAAGTTATTCATGGGGGAGTTATGCGTAAAGTCCAATAATTAGCCTTCGCCCAGATCCTCAAAAAGGAGGAATTAGGGATAAACTTACCCTTTTCTATTCCCGAGTTGACTATGATTCCTTGACTATTATAACCGATAGCCACCAAAAAATGATTTTGTTCATAAATCAAGAAGCCATAATCTACTTGCAAAATAAGGGGAATACCCGCCGATATATTTTTTTTAAGATCCTCTAACGAACCCCGGTATTGTTGAGCCTGCAGTCCTCGTTTTTGAGCATAAAAAAGCAAATCCCAATTCAGCGTGCCCTTAGCCGTGGGGCTAAAAATTTCTTGGGCAATATCTTCAGGGGAAATTTTTTGTCCCCAGAAATTCAAAACACCGGCCAAGGAAGCTGGTCCACATTGATATTTTTCTTGAGGGAAAAAGGGAACCTTTTCGATAATAACAGTTTCGGCGTCTTTATTATAAAAGGCAGCAGGTGCGCAAGAAAGAAGGATGATCATGAGGAAGAGCAGACATAAGGAGAGGCGGTCTAACTGAAGACCGCCTTCTCTTGGGGAAGGTAGAAACGGGTGGTCTTGAAGAAAGATGGCCAATTTTAAATTTACTTGACTACTATCCTATGTCCAGTGAGTTGGAGAAAGAGGACTATGAGAATAGCAATTACTAAGAGGGCAATAACTATTCCTAAGCCAGAATCACCGCCCACTTTCCATTCATCTATCTTCAAGGCTAATTGATGGATTTGTTGGTCGCTTAAATCATGGAGCCTTTTTTGGATTTCCGCAGGGGAAAAGCCCAGTTCTTTAAGTTTCTCGGCCACAATTTTTCTCTCCAAAAAGCTCTTTACCTTTTGGAGATCGGTGGCCTTTTCTGTTGGAGAAAAGGGAGCAATTTCTGAAGGCGAGAATCCGGCATAAGCCCGGGGAACAATTCCGATTAAAAACATCGCTACCACCAAGTACCAAGCAATACCTTTCTGAATTTTTTTGCTCAAAGCTCATTCCTCCTTTTTAAAATTAATTTATTTAAAAATGTTAATGAAAGAAAGCCGGCCTGTCAAGCAGAACTTTTGCTTGACCGGCGAGCAGTTTTAATTTCCACTGCTTAAGGAACCATTTCTTGTCCACCCTTGCCAAAAATTTATGAGCTTTTTCTTAACATAAGGGGAAGTGATGAAAACAAAAAGACCAAAAGAGATTTGCTTGGCCAGAAGGCCATCAGTGAATATGCCGGTTTGCTGATAAAAATAAAAAGTGACAGACAAATTTACAAGCAAGTCAGAACCCATAATTAAAACGGCCAAAGTGATTCCTTTTAACGGACGATAGATGAACAAGAACACGGTTAGGGGATCTAAAAAAGTGAGCATCGTCCAATATAAATTAATAGGCCAGGAAACATAGGTATAACCGAAAAAACCATCCCGAAAAATATCGATAAGGTGATTCTTGGTTCCGTAGAGAAAACCCAGAGCATAAATAACCAAGATTAAACGCACTGAATTTAATTCCGGATATTTTTTGTTGAATAAATATTTGGCCCACATAGCTTTATATAGAGGACTTAATAAATTGCCTCGGGGAAAGTGCAAACTTGCCGTGGTTTGCCTACGAGTAAATACATTTTGGGAGAAGTCCATCCTTCTTCCAGGAGATCATCGTCAATTTCACTAATTATGCCGTCGTGGATGGCCCACGATCGGCCTCGTACGGTGCGTGCAAAATCGGGTTGGCGAAAAGGGGTGGACGAATCGAGCTTAGCGAACAATTTTCCTCCCGGTTGAAAGGCTTGATGAATGCGCTGCATCCTTTTGAAACCTTCAAAATAAGTGAAGCCACAACGTTCATAAGTAATAGCGTTATGATAAAAAAGGGCTTCTAAGCTAATGACTTTGATGTTTAAAATTTTAGCAAAAAATTCTAAACTGGCTACAACTTCCCTGGTTAACCGCAATCCTCGGCGCACTTGCCCTGGAGCTAACCCCGCGTGCAAAGCGCGCACTTCTTCCGGTAGGTTACGCGAAGCTCGCCCCCAAAGAGTATCTCTCCCCTGTTCATCCACATCAATATTAAATCTTTCGCTCTCTGGGTCGTTGACAATAAGGAAATCCCAGTTAAGTTGAGTGAAATCAGCACCATCAGAGATCTGAATCGAATAAATGGGATCTTGATCTTCAGGCTTTCGTTTAACTTCCACCATGACCGTTTCTTCTTTCGCGGGGTAGTAAAAGCGCACTAATTTATTCCCGTTATAATCGGAAAAGGTCAAGGGATTTATATGGAAGCGATGGAATAGAGAAGGAGGGATGAGCAGACGGTATAATCCTTCTTTTACTGGGGGGGCCAAATTGTTTATCCTTTGTATCCAGGGCATGATTATCCCTTGAACCCGGAAATTCTTCTCTGGAACACTTTGTTCATAAAATTTTTACCCTGATTCTTTCCCGCAGCCCTTTTTATAATAAAGCCTCCAACCACTCTTCTTGGGGAGATTCTTGGGCAATAAGCTCAAGGAACCGGTTAACCTTGAAGCTATCTTTAACGCTCAAGATCGGCTTGGTCTTCTCCATCCGTTCCACGGTTTGAAAGGTGTCCAATCTGGTCAGGATCAGGGGCAGGGAAGCTTCCTGAGCCACGCGGAGAAGGATTTCTCCAGGCTTTTTTCCCCCCGTGAGAATTATTCCACCCACGGCCGCTTGTTCCGTCCCTTGCTCAGGGAGGCGCAGTAAAATTACTCGGTTATAAACCTGCTTAAAAATAGAAATGGCTCCGGTTAGATGTTTAGCGCCGATAGTAAAATCTTGGATAAGGTTTCCTTTGTACTCTATTCCGCAAATAATTTCTCCTTCGATTAATTCTGCTATGGCCTCTACCGAATTAGCGGCTAAAATCGAATCCTCGGGGATGGGCACTACTGATTTTATGCCCTTGCCTTGGAAAAAAGGGATTAGTTTATCTTTTATATGAGCCATTTTTTCCGAGGGAATGTGGTTTAGAATAGCAGTCCGCACTCTACCTTCGAGGAAAGAATTAAGGGAGAGGAGAGAGAACATAGTTAAATTATCTTTTTGATAATGGTCCAATAGAATAACTGCCGCATTGAATTTTTTCACTAGAATACTATCTGAAAAATCAGGAATTCCTTCACCCCAAAAAATTTCTTTTCCTCCCATAGCTAAGATAATATCCTTCGTGCGCGAGATTTCTCGGAAAGATTGCTGAATTTTTTCCCAAAGCAATTCGACCTCTTTTTTAGAAATTTGGGATAGTAGGTCAGGAGTTAGTTGCACTGGACAAAGGAGATTATCCGGCTCCTCCAATTGCAGGACTTCCTTGAGCAGAAGGAGGTCAGGATCAGTAGCCTCATCTTTTGGGGAAATTTTATTTGGGGGCTTAAGAGTAAAGGGTTTAAAGAAACCAACGCGCAGCTTTTTCTCTTTTAATTTTTTAGCTAAGGCCCAGGCGGCTAGGGAACGGCCCGCCGAGCCACCCGTAGAAGCAATAAAAATCGTAGGCATACGCATTCTCCCTTAAACGGGTTGACTTATATTAAGAAAAAATTGTTATTTGCAGGAGGGCCTGCTCTTCTGCCCGGAAAGCCCTATTCTTTAAAAATAGCTAAAGCAAAGATGATATCTTAAATCAAAACAATAATAGCAAAAGGGTAGGGAGAAGTAAAATATTTTGGCTAAGGAAAGTCAAGGTTACGGATTTTTTTTGGGGTAAACAAGATTAATGGGATGACAAAAGTCGCAAGCTTGGCTGCGCGGATGAGCTTCATGGCAATGATAACAGGTTTCCATCCGTGGCCGGTTAGTGCGCGGATTTAGAGGGTCATGTTGAATGTTCCGATGGCAATCGAGGCAAGAGATTTTTTGCTGCGCATGCACTTTGTGGGAAATTTTAACTAAGCGAATTTTATCTAAGGTCATTTGTTCTGGCACGGTGGCGAGAGGATGACAACGCAAACAATTCTCATTTAGCAATGTATCTCCAGCCGAAAAATGTCTCCAAATAAATACCCCGGGTTGAGAATGGCATTCGGTGCAGGTAATAGAAGCTGGATGCATGCGGGAGGGAAGCCAACGCTCAAGAGGTTCTTGATTTTTATGGCAGGAAAGGCAGAAAAAGGGGTGAGAAGTGGTAAAACGAACTAAAGCCAAACCAGGAATAGCAGCCAAAACGAGCATAATTAAAAGTATAATAATCCAGGTCTTTTTGGAGAACTTAGGCAGCGCGGGCAAATTTATAGCCATACTCGGTAATCCTCTTTAAATTTTTGTCAGAGTTACTTTGGTATCATTCCAGCCAACCCCTCCAGCTACGGGGTCAAAATTTAATGGAATAATTTTATTAGGATTTACCCCATTACCTTCTTTTTCCCACCAAAGAAGGTCCGTATCAAAATCGTTAGTCTTCACCTTTTTCGCCTGAGCAATATGACCTAAGGCCCAATGTCCTAACCCTTCCGTTAGAGCAACAGTTTGCGGATGCACTCCCTGGGAAAAACGAATTTTCACCACAAAGCTACCTGCCGCAGAAGAAACTTTGACGCGCTCGCCATTACGCAACCCTAAAGATTGGGCAGTTAGAGGATTAATCCAAAGAGGGGTTTCATGGATGATCTCAGCTATCCATTTAGCATTGGCCAATCGCCAGGTCAGGACATTATTTTTATGGACGGTTAAAATTAATTCTCCTTCCTTTAAATTCTCGTGAGCAGAGATAGGTACATAGGACGGTAGGGGAGGGATGTCCTTTTGGGGGAGTTTGCTTAGGAATATTTCTATTTTTCCTGAAGGAGTAGTCCATCCTTTTTTCTCAAAGAGGCGATAAGAAGGTTTAGCTGATGCGTCAAACCATACGCCGTCTTTTTGGAGAGAGGCCCAGCCACCAACTTGAGCTAAAGCAGGTAAACGTGCCGCCGTTTTAGCAATAAATTCCCCGTTGTTTTGATAAGGGAATTCTTGAGCTATTTGCCCCCCCATCTGTTTAGCCAATTGGAGAAAAATGTCTCCGATCGACTGCGAATTACCCAAAGGAGGAACAACTGGCTGGCGAATGCTTACATAAGGAATCAAATTCATAGCTGGCCGGGTTTCTAAGTTCCAACTTTCTAAGTAAGACGCTACCGGAAGCAATAGATCAGCTAAGGCGCCAGTTTCGGTAAGATGCGTTTCCGCCACCACTATAAAGGGGATTAGTTTTTCATCCCGGAGCAGGCGCGATATTTCGGCACTATTTGGATTAGTGTAAGCCGGGTTGGCCAAATAAGAAAAATAAATCTGCGGTCTAACTTGGCCTTGTCCCAAAGCTGCAAAAGCTTGAGCAGAAGAAGAAAAAAGATTTTGTATTGGGGGTTCCCCTAAGGGCATAGTGCGCGGTAAACAATATCCTCCTGGACTATCAATATTACCGACTACGGCATTAAGCAGGATTAGGCATCTTTCATTGTGGAAGCCATTTTGGTGGCCGCTCACTCCCCTCCCCGAAATCGCTACCGCAGGTTTTGTTTGGGCAAATTCTTTAGCCAGCCGGCGAATATCCTTAGCTCTGACTCCGCTGATTTTTTCAGCTTTTTCGGGAGTATAAGAAGCCAAATATTCTTGCAGCTTAGGAAGAGGAAAGTTTGTCCACCGGGCCAAAAATTCTTGATCATGTAGTCCCTGTTCAATAATACTTTGGGCCATAGCCAAGGCCACTATCCCATCTGTCCCTGGTTTGAGAGGAATCCATTCATTACTTCGCCCACCAGTTTGGGAAAGGCGGACATCGAAGGTAATTAGTCTGGCCGCGTTGGTCATCCGCGCTTCTATTAGGCCCTGAGCTAAATAAATATATTGGGGGCCATCTTCATAAGGATTAGCGCCGAAATTAAGGATATAGCGGGCTTTAGCCACGTCATAGAAAAGGCCTGCCGTCCCAAATGTAGCCGATTGAGCAAAACTCTTATTTGGATCTATTCCCCCTGCTTCGGAGAATAAAGTTGGCTTGCCCAATGCTTTCAAAAAATTAAGCACCAGCAGTTCTGGGGAATGGGCTTGTCCCAGCTCTATCCAAAAAGATTCAATTTGGCCGGTTTCCTTTAATTTTTTTAGCTTGGAGGAGATTTCTTGGAGTGCTTCTGCCCAAGAAATCCGAGTCCATTTTCCTTCGCCCCGAGCCCCTGTTCTTTTTAAAGGGTAAAGTAATCGATCGGGATCATAAAGGAGGTTTATCCCCGCATAACCCCGCGCACATATTTTACCGTGGTTATTGGGGTGTTTGGGGTTACCCCTTATTTTTACTAAACGTCCGTCGACCACCTCTCCCAAAATTCCACAACCGGCCGGGCAAAGTTGGCAGGTGCTCGGTATGGTAATCACGGGGCTAAGCGTGCGGGTATCTTGGCGAGGTGCCTCAGGCGCTGGACCAAAACATCCCGATAAAGGTCCACTTAGCCCGGCCAGGGCGGCGCTGCTAAAACTAAATTTCAAGAAATTCCTTCTACTGATCTTGACCATGGGTTAACCTCGAAATCTAAACCAAAGGTAGAAACTCCCCTCCTAAGACTACTACATAGCGCATAATAAATATACCAACTATTACCATGATGGAGGCTATAGTCACGGTAGTCAAATTACGCAAGCGCGGGAACAGGAGGAGGATGACCGGGAGAACTTTCCCCATGATATTTTCTACCCAAATAAACAGAAGGCTAAATTTCCCTTTTAACAATAAATGGGCGGCTTCTTGGGCTTCGGTATGGGAGACGAGGAGCACGAGCACGTCGCTCAACACCAAGAAAAGATCAATGAGGATCATTGCCGCTAATAGATTTCCCAAACCAAAGATGAGTTCTCGATTAACTTTTTTTTCTTTGGAAAAGAAGCGATCTTTGATTAGAGAAATAATAATCATCAAGGCAATTCCAGAAACCATAGCCGAAACTAAGAAGAGGAAAGGCATAAGCGCTGTATTCCAAAGAGCCCGGGCTTTCCCCAAGGCTAAAATAAAACCGGTATAGCCGTGCACAAAAACGGCTAAGGGAATGCCGATGGTGCCAAAAAGGCGGGTCATCTTATGGTTCCCTTTAAACATGAACCACCCATAAATAACACAGTTAATGGGGTAAAGGGTGAGGAGAAATGACCCCCAAGTAATCGGGGAAGTGACGTTGAGATGCACAAAAAGATGCCAGGCCTTTAAAGGTTGGCCCACATGAACGAGAAGGGCCACCGGAGCTAAGATTAAAAATAGAGCAGCTAAAATAACCCCGATTTTGCCGATGGGCTTATATTTGTCGACTCCGAACACATAGGCCAGCGTGGAAAGGACAAAAGAACCGGCACTTAACCCCGTAAGGTAAAAATAGATGGCTATGAGAGTACCGAAGGTCTCTTGGGGAAAAATGTTATAAAGTACACTGACATCCATCTTTCCCTCCTTGGGAAGTCCAGAGGTAACTTTCTTCCCTTTTGCTACTTAGATAATTTTTTAAATACTTTTTTCTGGTTAAAAATTGAGCCAAAATATTTTATTTTTTGGACTTCTCCAGAAGGGCCTGCCAGATTATCCAGAGGTTCCTGAAATTAGAGTTTGGTATAAAGCATAATGGAAATTACCAGAGCATAGATTACCAAGGATTCTATCAGGGCCAACCCTACAATCATAGGTATGAAGATTTTTGGTTGAGCTTCTGGATTGCGGGCAATTCCTTCTAAACCTTTAGAAATGGCAATACCTTGGCCTAGTCCGCCTCCGAATGCGGCAATACCTATAGCTAAGCCACAAGCCAAGCCGATAAACTTTTTAACCTCTTGTCCCAGCGGTTCTTCAGCAGCCAGAGCCAAATTGCTCAGGCTTAGAATCAAAAATAAAGCGATAAAAAGCGCCAGCCCCAATCTTTTTTGCATCATTAAATACCTCCCATTTGATTTGCCTTTTTTCTATTTTCAACAGCCTTTTTTCACGCCGGTTCTTCCTTAATGTTCTGCTTCCTCTATAGCCAGTGATATATAAACCATGGAAAGCAGAGTAAAAATAAATGCCTGAATTAGAGAAACAAAAATTCCCAAGAACATGGCTAAAGGAGGAAGAAAAATAACTAAAAAAGAAGGGGTTAAAAGAGTCAAAGATAGAAGAGTATGGTCTGCCATTATATTACCAAAAAGACGCATAGAAAGAGAAAGAACGCGAGCTAAATGACTAATGACTTCGATGATGAAGAATAATGGCGATAACCACCAGACGGGCCCCATAAAATGCTTAATATATTTTAAACCATGGGTTTTAATTCCGTAATAGTGGGTAGCAAAGAATACTACTAAGGCGCAAGCGACTGTGGTGTTAAGATTATCAGTGGGAGGCAAGAAGCCAGGGACTAATCCTAAAAGGTTAGAAAAAAGGATAAAGAAAGCAAGGGTACCCATAAGGGGCAGAAATTCCCGGCCCCGGGGCCCAATAATATCATCTAAAAATTTTATGACCCCTTCCGTAAAAATTTCAAAAATATTGCGGATATTTAATTTTTCCGGAGGAATCAACTCCTCTGGCTTAAAAAGAGCGATGCGGCGAAAGGCGAAATATGAAAGAAGGGAAAGAATTACCAGAATAAATAAAGCTCCACTTACTTGATGAGGAAGATCCCCAATCAAGGGCAAATAATTCAGCCAAGTAAAAGGTGCGTGTTCGGCCATTAGAGTTTCTTCAACCTATCTTGTTTTAAAAAATTAATCGGCCAAGCAGTTATTAGAATAGCGGGGATAAAAACAGAAAGGCCGATTAAAAAAGCCAAGAAATTAATATCCCCGCGGCGTAAAATAAAAAAAATTATCGCCGCTAAACAGAAGAACTTTGTGGGATACTGGAATCCGTATATTTTTTTATTTTCCAGGAAAACTTTAGCCGTTATCCACCATAGCCAGTGAAAATTGAGGATACCTAATAAGCCACCCAAAAGTACTCCCCAAAAAACTGCCGAGCTTTGGAAAAAGAGACTGGCTAGCAGGAGGAGACCTAAAATTATGGCGGCTTTTTTTTCAATTGGATTGAATGCGAACAATTTAGATTCCTCTCGCGGAATTAAGTTTTTCATTCTTCGAAATTTATTATTATTCCTTATTTTTGTCAATTCTTTTCATTAAGGTAAAAAGAGAGCGGAAAGCAGCAGCTATTCCACAAAAAAGAAAAAAAAGTGTTAACCAAGGGCTTGTCTTAAAATATAAATCTAAAAAAATTCCAATAGTTATCCCAATGGCTATGGCTAATCCCATTTCGATGCCCAAAGCGCTAAATCTGGCAATTTTTTTATAAAGAGTTTTTTTGTTTTGCTCCATAGCCATAAAATAGAATTTATTTTAACCGCTCACTTTCCCGCTTACCTCCCATTAATAATTTCGTAATGAATGAATATTCATTCAAGCCATAAATTGTTACCATATTCTTTAAAAAATTGTCAAGAAATTTTTAAGAGATCTCTGCAAAACCCACTTTTTGGTCACTCCTGCGAAAGCGGGAGTCCAGAAAAGCCTTGAAAATACTGGATTCCAGCCTGCTTCAGCCTGCTTCATGCTGGCGCAGGAATTACTTAATTACATCCCGAAGAACTTTTTCCGAGATCTCTTTAAGCCTCCAAATACAAAAATTTTTCTTCATGTTTTGGCAGGATGGCCTAATACTAATTCAGCTCAAAGGCGGTCGCAGCCGCTTTTAGGGTCTGCGCAATATCCTTTTCGGTATGAGCTAACGATACAAAACAAGCTTCAAATTGCGATGGCGGAAACCAGATTCCTCCTTTTAGCATTTTTTGGAAAAATTGGGCATATCTCTTAGTATCTGCTTTTTTAGCCGAGGCGTAATCAAAAACTTCCTCCTCAGTAAAGAAAAGGGTGAACATAGAGCTAAATTTATTTATCCGGCAGGGGACTCCCTTTTGCTGGGCAATTTCTGTTAATCCTTGGCAAAGCTCGTCAGTTAATTTATTAATTTTCTTGTAAATTTTCTTATCCTGGAGAATTTTTAGAGTAGCTAACCCACAGGTCATAGCTACCGGATTACCGGAGAGGGTCCCGGCTTGATAAACTGGGCCAAGGGGAGCAATTTTTTCCATTATCTCTCGCCTACCTCCGTAAGCCCCCACAGGCATTCCTCCACCTATTATTTTCCCTAAGCAAGTAAGGTCGGGTGTGACCCCGAATAGTTGTTGGACTCCCCCAAAAGAGGCTCGAAAACCAGAAATTACCTCATCAAAGATTAAAAGGGCTCCATGCTCACGGCAAATTTCTTCCAGTCCCTTTAAGAAACCTTCTCTGGGTAGAACCACGCCCATGTTGCCCGCTATGGGCTCAACTATTACCGCGGCTATTTGGGCCGGGTTTTGGACAAACAGTTCGCGCACGGCTTCGAGGTCGTTGTAAGGAGCAACCAGAGTAGTTTCGGCAATAGCTTTAGGGATTCCCGCACTATCAGGGATACCAAAGGTAATAGTTCCAGAACCGGCTCTGACTAAAAAACTATCGCCATGTCCATGATAACAACCTGCAAATTTAATTATCTTATCTCGTCCTGTAAATCCTCTGGCCAAACGAATAGCGCTCATTGTTGCTTCAGTTCCTGAACTTACCAAACGAATCATCTCCATGGAAGGTATAGCCTTGGAAATTAATTGGGCCAAGCGCACTTCCAGCTCCGTAGCTGCCCCATAGCTCCAGCCTTTGGCCAAGGCTTTGGTCATCGCCTGGCGCACCTGCGGGTGAGCATGACCTAAGATCATTGGTCCCCAAGAACAAACGTAATCAATATACACCTGGCCATCGGCATCATAAATTTTCGCTCCCCGAGCTTGAGACACAAAGAATGGTTCAAGCCCTACCGCCTTAAAAGCCCGGACAGGGCTATTAACTCCACCGGGAATAACTTTCTGCGCCTTGGCAAAAATTTTTTTTGATTTGGAAACTTTCATAACCTCCTCCAAATTTATTGAATTCGAATTTAACCTTCGGGGATGTAATGCATGCTTGATTTTTTAAACTCTCTTAAAGAAGGAAGTACGCGGTATTCTCTTATTCCTGTTTTTTGCGAGATCTTTTGGGCCAAGATATAGCAGTCTTTAGTGGTGGGGCCATGAACCATCGTGTAAAGATTATAAGGCCAATCAGGAAAAGTTGGGCGCAGATAACAATGGCTCACGGCGGGGAAATTGCTGATCAATTGACTAAAAGGAGATATAAGCTCGGTGGGCACTTTCCATACCACCAGGGCATTTCCCAAATAGCCTGCTTTTTGGTGGCGCAAGATGGCTCCAAATCGCCTGATAATCCCCAATTTTTTAAGAAAACGAATTCGCTGGATAACTTTCTTTTCCGGCCAGCCAATTTTCTGCGCTAAAACAGAATAGGGGGTTAAGGAAAGGGGTAGATCATCTTGAATTTGCTGAATCAATTTTTTATCATCATGTTGAAGGAGATGATCCGTTGTTAGAAGATTTTTTGGGGGAGTTTGCTTTAAAATCACAAATCCTTACCGCGCCAATTAATTTTAAAATTTTATAACATAAACTTGGAGAAGGCGTCAACTTCAAATACGGCCCCATTTTCCTTACCCACCCTCACTTTTTGCTTAAATTTTAATGGCCAAGGGGGCAAGGAGGTTCACGGAAGAGCATAAGGGAGCTTTTCTCTCCCTACCCCGGCCCTGCTCTCTCTTTTGCCTCGAGCCTCCCCAGGAAATTTTTATGATTGATCTGGCTAGACCGCCGTTCTTAATTTCGCCTCTCCCCTCCGGCCCTTTTTCTGCTAGGGAGAAACATTAAAACTGTTAGATGGTCAAGAGCTAGTTACATTGAAATCTCTGCAAAAGTCCTTCGGGATGTAATTTGTCATTCCTACGCCAGCATGAAGCAGGCTGAAGCAGGCCGGAATCCAGTATTTTCAAGGCATTTCGGGGATCCCGCTTCCGCGGGCGTGACCGAAAAGTTGGTTTTGCCGAGATCGCGCATTTTTCCCTTGACAATCGCAAAAAGAAAAAGCTAAATAATAAAATGATTTAATGATTAAACGATTATACTATTAAACATCGTCTTTTAAATTAAAAACGGAGGGAAAACTTACTTGCTAATAATGAGCGCAGATTTTGTTTCGCCTTCTATTTTAATCGGGGCGAGGAGCGTAAGCGCTAAAGCTTTGCTCTCTCCCTAACATCTTTGGAGCGGAAAAAAGGAAAATATTCAAAACCCTCATAAAATTAGGGATGATTTTGGCTGTTAAAAGAAATATTTTTGCAACTTTGCACATTTTACTTGACAGAATTTTGGGATTTTGCTAATTCATTATTCCGAAATTCCGAATGAAGATTCATTCGGTTTTTTGCCAAAAGGGTTTTTCACACGCTGGGAAACACTTTAAGAGAAGCAGGGGAAAAAACTAAAAATAAGAAAGATAATTAAGTAAAGGGAATAAAGCTATGCTCCTTGATTATATTCCGATTTTTATTTTTTTTGTCGTGGCCGTAGGGTTTGCTTTAACTACAATTTTTCTTTCGGCTATAATCGGAAAGAGAAAGAGCACTCCCCAAAAAATGATCCCCTACGAATGCGGCATGGATCCCGTGGGGCAAGCCCGTAAACCATTCTCAGTTAAATTTTACGTTATCGCTATGCTTTTTATCATCTTCGATATCGAAGTAGTCTTCCTTTATCCGTGGGCGGTCATTTTCCGGGAGTTGAAATTATTCGGTTTGATTGAGATGGCTATTTTTATTGGTATTCTGCTGGTGGGCTTCATTTATGTATGGAAAAAAGGAGCCTTAGAATGGGAATAGAAACTTGCTTAGGTAATAATGTCCTCACCACCTCTTTAGAAAAATTGGTTAATTGGGCGCGGAAATCTTCACTTTGGCCAGCAGGGTTTGGTCTGGCCTGCTGCGCTTTAGAGATGATTGTTACTGCTTCAGCACGTTATGACTTGGCTCGTTTTGGCATGGAAGTCTTTCGGCCCTCGCCGCGCCAAGCTGATTTAATGATCGTGGCCGGAACAGTTACGAAAAAGATGCTGCCGGCTGTGATTCGCATTTACGAACAGATGCCTGAGCCCAAATGGGTGATTGCCATGGGGGCCTGTGCTTCCAGCGGCGGCATTTTTGATACCTATGCTACCGTGCAGGGGATCGATCAATATTTGCCTGTGGATGTTTATATTCCTGGATGCCCTCCCCGTCCAGAAGCTTTGATCTACGGGATTCTAAAGCTGCATGAAAAAATAAGCCAAGAGAAACTGGGAGAAAGGTAATTAATAATGAATCTGGATGAGCTCAGCAATAAAATAAAAGAAAAGTTCCCGCAAGGCATTTTGGCCACTTCTTCTTTTCGGGGTGAAGATACTATTATTCTGCGCGCCGAAGATCTCTTGGATATTTGCCGCTATCTGCACGATGAACCGGAGATTTCTTTTGATTATTTGACGGACCTTTGCGGCGTAGATTATTTCCCCCGCGAACCAAGGTTTGAAGTTGTTTATCATTTGTGCTCTTTAAAGAACCGCTGCCGCCTGCGTTTGAAAGTGCCTTTACCCGGGGAAAGCCCTAAATTGTCTTCCGTAACTTCTGTATGGAAAGGAGCGGAATGGTTGGAAAGGGAAGTTTATGATCTTTTGGGCATAAGCTTCATTGGCCATCCAGACTTGCGCCGAATTCTTTTGCCCCCAGATTGGCAAGGACATCCTTTAAGAAAGGATTATCCGCTGCGCGGATAGGCGGCAGCAATAGAGAGAATGGAGAATAGCAAAGATGGCTAAGCCCGAGACGATGGTTCTAAATATGGGACCGCAGCATCCTAGCACCCACGGCGTATTAAGAGTGGTATTAGAGCTAGATGGAGAAGTTGTCGTCAAAGCCACTCCTGATATTGGTTTTCTACACCGGGGATTAGAGAAATTGGCTGAAAGCAAAACCTATCATCAATGCATTACCTTAACTGACCGGCTGGATTATGTGGCGGGAATGTCCAATAATCTTGCTTATGTTTTAGCTGTAGAAAAATTATTAGGCTTAGAAGTTCCTCCTCGAGCTCAGGCTATAAGAGTCTTGATGTGTGAATTGCAGCGGATAGCGAGTCATCTTTTTTGGTTAGGTACGCACGCTCATGATATTGGCGCCATGACTCCGCTTTTTTATGCCTTACGGGAAAGGGATGAAATTCTCTTTATGTTTGAAATGGTCTGCGGTTCGCGGCTAACCCCTTCTTATTTTCGGGTAGGCGGAGTAGCCCAAGATTTGCCCGAAGGATTTACAGAGAAATGTCGAGAATTTACGCGGCAGTTTCCGGCGCGGGTAGACGAGTATGAAACCCTATTAACTAAGAATAAAATCTGGATGAAGCGCACCCAAGGGGTAGGGGCAATTTCGGCCGAAGAAGCTATTAATTTTGGATTAAGCGGACCCATTCTGCGGGCCTCCAACGTAGCTTGGGATCTTCGCAAAGCCATGCCCTATTCGGGTTATGAAAATTACGAATTTATAGTTCCCACAGGGAAGAATGGTGATGTCTACGATCGGTATTTAGTTAGATTAATGGAAATGCGCCAGGCCAATGAGATTGTGCGGCAGGTCTTGGATAAAATGCCCGCGGGGCCTATTAAAGCGGATGCTCCTCAAGTAGTCTATCCGCCCAAAGAAAAAGTTACCCAAAGCATTGAAGCCTTGATTCATCATTTTCATCTGGCTAGCGCTGGTTTCCCCACCCCGAAAGGAGAAGTTTACGCAAGTATTGAATCTCCTAAAGGGGAGCTGGGATTTTATTTAGTTAGTGACGGCAGCAATAAACCTTGGCGTTTTCGGGTGCGACCACCATCTTTTATAAATCTAAGCGCTCTTTCCAAAATGGTAGAAGGCAGGCTAGTGGCAGATGTAGTGGCAATTATTGGTTCTATAGATATAGTCTTAGCTGAAATTGACCGTTAAAAAGAGATTTTAAATGACCTTGCAGCAAATTGCGGAAAAAATAGGTTTAAAACCCCTTTGCGCTTTAGACATGCTCTCCAAAGAAGTTTCCTCTGGCTACGTGAGCGATCTTTTGAGTGATGTCATGGCTAACGCTAAAGCAGGAGATCTGTGGGTTACTATGCAGACCCACCAAAATATCGTGGCCGTAGCCAGTTTGAAAGAAATTGTGGGAATAATCATTATAGGAGGCCGGGAACCGGATCGACAAACATTACTGAAAGCGGAGGCGGAAAAGATACCTTTGTTGCTTTCGGAACTCCCCGCTTTTGAAGTTGTCGGGCGACTTTATCAAATGGGTATTTCGGGAAAGAGATAGGAAGGACTTTAGTGCAAGACCTTTCTCTGCATATCTTAGATATTGTGGAAAATTCTTTGACGGCCGGAGCAAAAAAAGTAGAAATCCGTATCGGGGAAGATATTAGCCAAGATAGATTAACCATTGAGATCATAGATGATGGCCAAGGGATGGATGCCGAAATGCAAGCGAAGGCTTTAGACCCTTTTTTTACTACGAAAACGACCCGGAGGGTAGGCTTAGGATTACCCTTATTCAAAGAAACCTGCGAAATTTGCCAGGGCCATTTTCTGTTAGAATCGCACCCGGGAAAGGGGACGAAGATAAAAGCAATCTTCCCTTATGCCCATATTGACCGGAAACCTTTAGGTAATTTGGGGGAAACTTTACTAGCTTTAATAGTGGGTCATCCGGATGTGGATATCTACTATGAACACAAAAGAGATGGCATCAAATTTTCCTTGGATACCAAAGAGATTAGAGCAATCTTGGAAGATGTTCCTTTAAACGATCCTGGAGTAGTTTCTTTTTTAAGAACTTATATTTTTTCTCAACTGGCAGAATTAGGCCTTGATAAAGAGTATATAATTTGAGGAAGGAAAAGGAAGAAGATATGGATGAAGAAAAAGACCGGGGAGAAAGTTCAGCCAGCAAGATTACTCCGGAACAATGGAAAAAGATTGACGAGATCATTGAAAAATATAAATTCAAAGAGGGAACTTTAATTCCCGTCCTCAAAGAAACCCAAGAAGTGATCGGCTACCTGCCCTTAGAAGTACAACATTATATTGCTGAGGGACTCCGTCTCCACCCCAGCCAAGTCTATGGCGTAGTTACTTTTTATTCCCTCTTTACCATGACTCCCCGAGGAAAGCATACGGTGCGGGTATGCTTAGGAACTGCCTGCTATGTGCGGGGAGGGCAGGCCATCTTAGATTTATTGCGGCGAGAATTCAAGATAGACGTTAACCAAACAACTCCGGACCTCCGGTTTACCTTAGAAGTAATTAACTGCCCGGGAACTTGCGGGCTGGCTCCAGTTATGTGTGTAGATGAGGATGTCCATGGGATTCCGGAACCAGCCAAAGCCTTGGAGATTTTAAAAGACTATACTTAAAAAGGAGATCACCCATGGCCAAAATATCCTTGGAAGATTTAAAGAAGATAAAAGAATCCGTGCAAGCAAGCGTTACGCTCAGGGAAGGGGGCTATCGGGCTAAAGTTAATGTCCATATGGGAACTTGCGGGATAGCCTCAGGCGCCCGAGCGATTATGAGCACGATTTTGGATGAAATTGCCCAAAGAGATATTAAGGATGTCATTGTCACTACCTCAGGATGTGCGGGCCTTTGTAGCCGTGAACCCATGATTACGGTAGAGAGAATTGGGGAAGCCCCGGTAAAATATGTCGATCTCACTCCAGAAAAGATGCGGGAAATTTTCGTGGAACACGTCCTGGGTGGAAAGGTGGTCGAGAAGTATGCCCTGGCCGTGGGGAGCGAAACCACGTTTTAAAGATGGAGGAAAGATTTAATGGCCACTAAAGTTTTTCGTTCCCATATACTAATTTGCGCCGGAACCGCATGCGTCTCCAGCGGATCTTTCAAAGTGCGGGAGCGTTTAGAAAAGGAGCTCAAAGATCGGGGATTGGCTGAGGAAGTAAAAGTAGTTATTACGGGGTGCAACGGTTTCTGCGCGGAAGGGCCCATAATGGTCGTTTATCCGGAAGGAATTTTTTACGGGAAGCTAAAACCCGAAGACATGCCTTTGATAGTCGAAGAACATATCCTCAAAGGGCGCCCCGTACCTAAGCTTTTCTATAAGGAACCGGTGAAAAAAGAAGCTATCCCGCGCATGAAGGATATTCCCTTCTTCGGATTACAGGTGCTTAGGGTTTTGCGTAATCGGGGTTTGATCGATCCGGAATCAATCGAGGAATACATTGCCAAAGATGGGTATGTGGCCATGCATAAGGCTTTGACCCAAATGACCCCAGAGCAGATCATTGCAGAGATAAAGGAGTCCGGATTAAGGGGGCGAGGCGGAGCCGGTTTCCCCACCGGGGAAAAGTGGGAGGAAGCGCGTAAATACAATCGTTTCCCCAAGTATGTGATTTGCAATGGAGATGAGGGAGATCCGGGAGCTTTCATGGATCGGTCTATTTTAGAAGCTGATCCTCATGCCGTCTTGGAAGGAATGGTTATTTGCGCTAAGGCTATTGACTCCCATGAGGGTTATTTATACATCCGGGCCGAATATCCTTTAGCCATCAAAAGAGTTAATTTAGCCATCGAGCAGGCAAGGAAATACGGTCTTTTAGGAAAAGATATTTTTGGAACAGGTTTTGATTTCGATGCCTATGTTTATCCGGGGGCCGGTGCTTTTGTTTGCGGTGAATCAACAGCTCTAATGTTTTCTTTAGAAGGTAAAAGAGGAATGCCGCGGGTTAAACCACCGCGGTCGGCTGAGGCTGGTTTGTGGGGCATGCCCACAGTTTTAAACAATGTGGAAACTTTTGCTAATGTGCCGCAGATTATCCTTAACGGCGCTAAGTGGTTTAACAGTTTAGGCACGGAAAAAAGTAAAGGAACGAAAGTCTTTTCCTTAGCTGGGGCGGTAAATAATATTGGCTTGGTCGAAGTGCCCATGGGTATTACGCTTCGTTCTATAGTTTTCGATATCGGTGAAGGGATCAAAGGAGGAAGAAAGTTTAAAGCCGCGCAGTTAGGTGGCCCCTCCGGCGGGTTTGTTCCCGAAAGTTTGCTCGATACCCCCGTAGATTATGAATCCTTGCAAGCTACGGGGGCCATTATGGGATCGGGGGGTATCGTCATCTGCGATGATTCAACCTGTATGGTAGATTCGGCCAGATTCTTTACCAATTTTTGCGTCGATGAGTCCTGCGGGAAATGCGTGCCTTGTCGGATTGGTTTGAAGGTTATGCTCCAAAAATTAGAAGACATCGTCGCTGGAAAAGGGCAAGAGGGTGATATAGAGTTCTTGGAAGATTTAGGCCGCCACATTGCTAATATGTCTCATTGCGGTCTAGGGCAATCAGCTCCAAATCCGGTCCTCTCCACCATTCGCCACTTCCGGGAGGAATATCATGAGCATATTCGGGACAAGCACTGCCGCGCCTTAGTCTGTACTCCCCTGATCCGTTTTGAAGTTATTGAGGAAAAATGTAAGATGTGTGGATTGTGTTATAAGGCTTGCCCCAGTAACGCCATCACTTGGGAGAAAAAACAGCCCGCTAAAATAAATAAAGATCTGTGCACGAAATGCAAATCGTGTATTCGGGCGTGTAAATTTGGCGCGATAAATTAAGAGAGTGCCGTTGAAAATATAAAGAAATTTAATGAGGCAAAGATGGTCACTTTGACGATTGATGGTATTCAAGTTACGGTCCCGCGCGGGACGATGATCTTAGAGGCAGCCAAAGCCGCCGGAGTTAAAATACCCACTTTGTGTAACAATAAACGACTTTTGCCCTTCGGGGCCTGCCGGCTATGTGTGGTGCAACAGAAAGGGCGTCGCGGCTTAATTCCGGCTTGTTTCAATCCGGTGCGCAATGGCATGGAAATTTTAACTAATACTCCCGAAGTCATTAAAGCCCGAAAAATTCAACTGCAACTTATCCTTATTTCCCACCCCCTGGATTGCCCAGTTTGCGACGCGGGTGGGCAATGTGAATTACAAAACTTAGTTTACGAATATGGTGTGGCTGATAATCTTTTTAAGGGCGAAAAAGCTCACCTTCCGGTAGACCATGTTTCTCCTTTTATTGAGAGAAACCCCAACCGCTGTATTCTTTGTGGCATGTGTGTGCGGATTTGCGATGAAGTAGTAGGGGCCAATGAACTCTCTTTTGTTAACCGCGGCTGGAAGACTAAAATTGGTACTGATTTTGATCGTCCCCTGCAATGCGAATTCTGCGGTAATTGTATCTCGGTATGCCCTGTAGGAGCTTTGAATGACCGGCTTTTTCTGCACAAAGCCCGGGTTTGGGATCTGCAGGAGACTAATACCATTTGTGGTTATTGCGGAGTAGGTTGCACGCTCACTATCGGTACCAAAGACGAAAAAATTAAACGGGTGCGGGCGGAGGAGAATTTAGGAGTGAATCAAGGCAACTTGTGTGTAAAAGGCCGATTCGGCTGGGAATATATTCATCATCCAGAGAGGTTAACCGCCCCCTTAATTAGAAAGAATGGAACTCTGGTAAAATCCTCTTGGGAGGAAGCCTTAGAGTTAGTAGCCAAGGGGTTCCAGGAAATTAAGGATACGGAGGGGGGAAAAGCTATAGCTGGTTTGGCCTCTCCCCGCCTGACTAACGAAGAACTCTATACTTTCCAAAAATTGCTGCGCGGAGTTTGGCAGACAAATAATATAGACCATGCTGGCGGTTATAGCTATGCGGCCAATTTAGCTTTGCAGGAATCCTTAGGTTGGGCGGCCTCCACGAATTCTTTTAATCAAATCCGCCAGGCTGATGTAATTCTTGCGGTGCGGTGCGATCTCTCCGCTACCCACCCGATCATTAAATCAGAAGTGGTGATGGCCGTAAAGCGGCGCAAGGCCAAGTTAGTAGTAATTAATAGTCGCCATATTTATTTGAAGAAATTTGCTTCTTTGGATTTAATCTTAAAGCCGGGAACGGAAGTCGCCTTGCTCAACGGACTAGCGTATATTATTGGTCAAGAAGGATTGGCCAACCCAGAGTTTATGGCCACGCGCCCAGAAGGATTCGCCCAATGGCAAAAGACCTTAGAGCAATATACCCCGGAAAATGTGGCCGTAATTTGTGGAGTGTCTGTTTCCGCTTTAAAAGAAGCCGCACGTCTTTATGCACGGGGACCTAATAGTGTGATTCTAATTGCTACTGGTCAAGCTTCTACGAAGCATGATTGGGCCTTGGCTAGGGCAGCAGCTAATTTGGCTTTAATGACTGGTCAGATAGGGAAAGAAAACGCGGGTGTTTTTATCTTGAACGAAAAGAATAATGCCCAAGGAGCCTTGGATATGGGAGTAACCCCGCACTTACTTCCCGGGTATGTCTTGGTGGATAATGTAAATGAAAGAAAACGCTTAGAGAAACTTTGGCAAATGAGCATTCCCGAAAATCCGGGAAAAGGTGCTGGAGAAATTTTGCAAGCCGCTTTGAACGGAGAGATAAAAGGATTATATATTGTGGGCGAGAATCCCCTCGTCAATTATCCGCAAGCAGCATTGACTAAGAAGGCCTTAGAGAAAGTTGATTTTTTAGTAGTCCAAGATTGCTTCCTTTCCGAAACAGCTTCCTTGGCGCAAGTTGTTTTTCCCGCGGCCACTTTTGCGGAGAAAGAGGGAACTTTCACCAATGCGGAGAGAAGGGTGCAAAGAGTAAGGCGAGCTCTCCTCCCTCCCGAGGAAGCCCAAACGGACTTATGGATCTTTCGCCAATTAGCCAAATTATCCGGGGCCCCTGTAGTACCCAATTCGGCGCGGGAAGTTATGGAAGAGATAAGAGTGGCCGTGCCATTTTATGGAGGGATGGCTTACGAAAAACTTGACGGGCTTCTTAGTCCCCAATGGCCTTGTCCTGGATTAGATCATCCGGGAACAGCGGTGCTTTATGAAAAAGAGTTTCCCCGGGGCCAAGCAAGATTTCTGGCCGCGGAATATGTCGATGAGCCACCAGAAACAGATTACCCATTTTATTTAATTACTGGACCAGTTCTTTCTCATTCGGGATCTTTATCTTTAAGAAGCCCAGGATTAAAGCAACTCTTCAAAGAAAGTTACTTACAAATTTATCCCACGGACGCTCACCAGTTAGAGTTGCGGGAAGGGCAAGAAGTTTTGTTGAAATCAAAGTATGGGGAAACCAAAGTTAAAGTAACTTTATCTCGCCAAGCAGCTCCGGGTGTTCTTTTCCTTCCTTATCACTTTAGCTCTGGCGGAGGAAATGAACTAACCGGTTGGGATTTGGCCATAGGGCGAGTAAAATTGGAAAAAGTATGAATTAACATGAGGGTGATATGTGGGCATTTGTGGTTATAGCCGTGATTAAAGTGTTAGTGGTATTTACAGCCATGTTACTCATCGTGGCTTATATGACTTTGATGGAGAGAAAAGTATTGGGCCACATGCAGGTTCGCTATGGGCCTAACCGAGTAGGACCATTTGGCCTTTTGCAGCCCATTGCGGATGGCCTCAAACTTTTCTTCAAAGAAGATATTTTTGTCCCCTATAGCAACCGGATCATTTACACTTTGGCCCCGGCTGTTATCGTCATTACGGCTTTGGTCAGCTATGCCGTTATTCCCTTTGGGGACAGCATGGAAATCTGGGGATATAAGATAGACTTAGTAGTCGCTGATGTAAACGTTGGTCTTCTATATCTTTTGGCTATCTCTTCTTTAGGAGTCTACGGTATAGTCATGGGCGGGTGGGCCTCAAATAATAAATACTCTCTATTGGGCTCAATTCGTTCCTCCGCCCAGATGATCAGTTATGAAATTTCACTGGGACTTTCCCTCATTGGCGTTTTGATGCTAGCCGGCTCCCTCTCTATGGTCAAAATCGTAGAAGCCCAAGCGGACATGTGGTTTATTGTTTATCAGCCCTTAGGGTTCATCATTTATTTTATCGCTGCTTTGGCCGAATGCAGCCGGACGCCCTTTGATTTAACGGAGTGCGAAAATGAGTTAGTGGCCGGCTACCAGACAGAATATAGCTCTATGAAATTTGGTCTTTATTATTTAGCCGAATACGCCCATATCTTAGTAGTTAGTTCCGTAGCAGTGACCTTGTTCTTTGGCGGCTGGCTAGGGCCTTTCCTTCCGCCAGTTATCTGGTTCTTAATTAAAGTTTTTATTTTTATTTTTATCTTTATCTGGATTAGAGCTACCTACCCACGGTTGCGTTATGACCAGCTCATGCAATTCGGCTGGAAAGTGCTTTTGCCTTTGGCTTTGTTAAATATTATGATCACAGCCCTAATCATTTCTCTTCAGGCTTAAATCTGCGATAGGGCTGGGGGGAAGGATTATTTTCCAGGAGAAGGACGGGGAAGACTGATGATTAAACCATTACTGAAGGGTCTAGGATTAACCTTACGCACCTTCTTCACTCGGCCAGTAACCATTCAATATCCGGACGAAAAGATGGTCATGTATCCCCGTTTTCGTGGTTTGCACGAACTAACGCGGGACGAAGAAGGGAAATTAAAATGCGTGGCTTGTGAACTCTGCGCGGCCGTATGTCCGGCAAAATGTATCCGCGTAGAACCCGCTGAAGGTCCGACGCACAAGCGTTTCCCTAAAATTTACGAAATCGATCTAAGTCGTTGTATCTTCTGCGGCTTTTGTCAAGAGGCTTGCCCTTACGGGGCTATTGTCCTTCGGGAGAATTTTGAGACAGCAAATTATACCCGGAAAGATTTAATCTATGACCGGGATAAATTATTTCATGCCTATCAAAAATAGGGAGGCTTAATCCCATGTTAGAAATGGGCTTTTTTGTTATTTTAGCGGTGGTAGCTACGGTAACGGCTATGATGGTGATTGCCCAAAAGAATCCAGTAGTCAGTGCTATCTATTTAATCGTTACTTTATTTTCCTTAGCGGGCATTTATCTTCTTTTGGGCGCCCAGTTCGTGGCTATTATTCAGGTTTTAGTTTATGCCGGGGCCATTATGGTCCTTTTCCTTTTTGTGATCATGCTTTTGAACCTGGAAAAAGAAAAAAAGCTGGTTGCGCGGCATAGGTTGCAAAGAATTTTGGGCGTCTTTTTAGGGATTATTCTCCTGGGGCAAATAGGTTTGATCTTTGCTTCAGTTTTTCCCGAGGCGCCGAAAGGCCATTTCCCTATGGAAAAAGTAGCTGCCTTAGGCAACACAGAAGTGGTGGCCCGCCTCCTTTTTACAGATTACCTCCTTCCTTTTGAAATAACCTCTGTTTTGCTTTTAGTGGCCATTGTGGGCGCTATTGTGTTAGCCAAAAAACAGCTATGAAATAAAAAAGGAGCACTCATGGTTTCTTTATCAAGCTATCTTATATTAAGCGCCATCCTTTTTAGTATTGGGGTAGGGGGATTTCTTTTGCGGCGGAATACCATTGTTATTTTTATGTCCATCGAACTCATGCTCAATGCCGCTAACTTGGCCTTCGTGGCCTTTGCGCGCTTTTTGGATTCCATCGATGGCCAAATTTTTGTTTTCTTCGTCATGGCCGTAGCCGCGGCCGAGGCGGCCGTGGGCCTGGCTATTATTATGGCTATGTTCCGTACCAGAGAAACGGTTAATGCCGATGAGATGAATTTGATGAAATGGTAAAAATTGGGCCCAAAATTATGATCATGCTAAACTTTGGCGAGAGTAAATTTTTAAAAGCCTTTAAGGAGATCGGAGCATGTTGGATTATGTAGGATTAATTCCTTTATTTCCAGCCTTAGGATTTGCGATTAATCTTTTCTGGGGGAGGAGATTATCCAAAGGAGCAGTAGGCTTTATCGCTTGCACAGCTATTTTCCTTTCTTTTTTGTTCTCCCTTTTGGTCTTTATCGACCTATTGAAGATGCCTCCCTCAGCGCGCACGGTGGAAAAAATAATTTATACTTGGATTTTATCCGGAGAGTTTCAGGCAGTGGTCGGTTTTCTCGTCGATCCTTTGTCCGTGGTTATGATGATGGTCGTTTCCGGGGTTTCCTTTATTATTCATGTGTATTCTCATGGCTATATGCACGATGACCCAGGTTTTCCCCGTTATTTTACTTACCTTAATTTGTTCGTTTTTTTTATGCTTCTCTTGGTCTCGGCGAATAACTTTCTTCTTCTCTTCGTCGGCTGGGAGGGAGTAGGCCTTTGTTCCTATTTTCTCATTGGCTTCTGGTACGAGAAAAAATCCGCTGCCGATGCCGGCAAAAAAGCCTTCATCGTCAACCGCATCGGCGATTATGGTTTCCTTTTGGCTATATTTTTTATATTTGTTACTTTCGGCACGATTAATTTCCAAGAAGTCTTCTCGGCTGCTCCGGCCAAATTTGCCATGGGAAGTTCACTCATGACCTTAATCACGCTCTTGCTTTTCATGGGCGCTACCGGCAAATCGGCGCAAATACCTCTTTATACTTGGTTACCTGATGCTATGGAGGGGCCAACCCCGGTCAGCGCTCTGATCCATGCGGCAACTATGGTGACGGCGGGCGTTTACATGGTAGCTCGTTGTCATATCCTTTTCCTTCTGGCGCCCACCTCTATTTTAGTAGTGGCGGCCATTGGGGCGGCTACGGCAATCTTTGCGGCTTCTATAGGTTTAGCCCAAAATGATATTAAAAGAGTTTTGGCTTATTCCACTATCAGTCAGTTGGGCTACATGTTCTTGGCCTGCGGCGTGGGCGCCTTCACTGCCGGTATTTTTCATCTGATGACGCATGCTTTCTTCAAAGCCTTACTCTTCTTGGGAGCCGGATCGGTCATGCATGCCTTAGCCGGTGAGTTAGATATGCGGCGCATGGGGGCATTAAAACCGCATATGCCCCGCACTTATTGGACGTTCCTCATCGCCACTTTAGCTATTTCAGGAATCTTCCCCTTTGCCGGCTTCTTTTCCAAAGACGAGATTCTTTGGAAAGCATTGGTAGATGGCGGCTTGGTCTTCTGGTTGATAGGGGCCATAGCAGCTTTTATGACAGCCACTTATATGTTTCGGGCTGTCTTTTTAACATTCCACGGTCAATCTCGGGTAGCGCCCGAAGTTGCCCATCATATCCATGAATCCCCGCCAATTATGACTGGGCCTTTAATTGTTTTAGCGGTACTCTCCACTATTGGAGGATTTATTGGTTTCCCAATTATCGAAGGTGGAAACAAATTTGCCGAATTTTTAGCCCCCGTTTTTGCCCTGCCGGCACCGTTACAGCAGATGAAAGCGGCCGCGGCTCATCATTCTGTAGGATTAGAAGTAGCCATGATGATTGTCTCCATGGGGATAGCTGGTTTAGGAATACTACTGGCCTACCGGATGTACATCAAAGAACCGCAATTGCCCGAAAGAATGGCCAGCCAATTTGCGGTTCCTTACAAAATGATCGCTAATAAATATTGGGTGGATGAAATATATAATTTTTTCTTTGTCGGCCCCCTTATACGGTTGGCGGTTTTCTTGTGGAGAATATTCGATGACCTGATCGTGGATGGGACAGTAAATGGGATAGCTGCTCTCTTCCGCTTAGGAAGTGAAATTTTTAAAAGATTGCAAACTGGTTATGTGCAAAGCTACGCCCTCTCTATATTAGTCGGGGCGGTTTTGATAATTGGTTATATTATCTATTTTGGGAAATAGTAATTTTGGGCCCAAGGATTACTAATAAAATGGGAAGTAAAATAATTTAAAGAGCCAATCAGCCATTTGTAAAAGGAGCGCGGTTGATGAGTGAAAGCAATTTTCCTATCCTTACTTTGATTACCTTTTTCCCTCTATTAGGGGCGGTGGTTGTATTATTTATTGATAAGGAAAAGAAAGAAACCATCCGTTGGGTAACTTTAATAGTTGCCCTCGGGGAGTTCATCTTTTCTCTTCCTCTATTTTGGGGATTTCGCCTTGATTTTGCGGGCATGCAGTTTGTAGAAAAAGCCCCTTGGATTCCGGAATATGGAATGAGCTACTTTTTGGGTATTGATGGCATTTCCTTATTTTTAGTCCTTTTGACCACATTCCTTACGCTCGTTTCGGTTATCGCTTGCTGGACAGACATCCAGGAAAAAGTTAAAGAGTTTATGATCTGCCTCCTATTTTTGGAGACAGGGATGATCGGGGTGTTCGTAGCTTTAGACCTTTTCCTTTTTTATGTATTTTGGGAAGTAATGCTTATTCCCATGTATTTACTCATTGGCGTTTGGGGCAACCCCAAGCGCCGGGTTTATGCGGCCATTAAGTTCTTCATTTACACCATGGCCGGCAGCGTGCTCATGTTGGTGGCTATTTTAGTTCTATATTTTCAGCACGGAGCCGTTACGGGAAAGTATACCTTTGATTTGTTAGAACTTTATAAATGGTCTGTTCCTCTGGATCTCCAAGTTTGGCTATTCTTGGCCTTTGGCGTAGCTTTTGCTATCAAAGTGCCTATGTTCCCCTTCCATACTTGGTTGCCCGATGCGCACACCGAAGCGCCAACAGTGGGGTCAGTTTTATTGGCGGCTGTGCTCTTAAAGATGGGTACTTATGGCTTCTTGCGTTTTAGTATCCCCCTCTTCCCCAACGCCGCTTACCAATTGATCCCTTTGGTTTCTATCTTAGCTATAATTGGCATAATTTACGGGGCCCTGGTTTGTTTAGTGCAAAAAGACCTTAAACGCTTGATTGCTTTTTCTTCCGTCTCTCATTTGGGTTTTGTCATGTTAGGCCTTTTCGCTTTAAATATTCAAGGAATTGAAGGCGGAATCCTGCAGATGCTCAATCATGGATTTTCTACCGGTGCTCTCTTCTTGTTGGTAGGTATGATTTACGAGCGCAGACATACCCGGATGATCGAAGACTTCGGGGGCCTGTGGAAACAAATGCCCATTTTCGCGGCTTTCTTCATGGTGGTAACTCTTTCTTCTATTGGCTTGCCTGGATTAAATGGATTTGTAGGAGAATTTCTAATTTTAGTGGGCACTTTTAAGGCTAAGACAGTTTATGCCATTCTGGCCGCTACAGGCATAATTCTGGCGGCAGCCTATATGCTTTGGATGTATCAACGGGTGATGTTTGGCGAATTAACTAAGCCAGAAAACAAGGTTCTGAAAGATCTTTCAGCGCGAGAAATTTTAGTCTTAAGTAGCGTTACCTTATTTATAGTTTGGATTGGCCTTTATCCGCAGACTTTTTTAAGCCGTATGGAGCCAACCGTCAAAAATTACTTGGTCCAGGTTCAAGCTAAATACCAGGCGGGAGAAAAAATGGCTAAATCGGAGAGTTTTTTAGTAGCGGAGCGGCCAAGAAATTAATTAGCGTTATGGGAAATTGGTGGAGGAAATTTTCATGAAGATAGACATTCCCCAAATTAATTGGAGTGCTATTGGGCCGGAATTAATTTTAACTATTACGGCAATGATTTTACTTCTGTTGAGCTTTGGGGCCAGAAAGAGAAATAATGAGCTTATCCCCTATCTCAGCTTGGTGGGCATTCTGGGGGCTTTGCTTTATGCTTTTTCTCTTTGGGGGGAAAAACAATATGGCTTTCAAAATTTTCTTATCTTGGATAACTATGCCCTATTCTTTAAAATAATCTTTTTGATCACAGCCGCCTTGACGATTTTAATGTCCATTCGTTATTTGCAAGAAGAAGGGTTTGACCATGGCGAATATTACGCTTTAATTTTATTCGCTGCGGTGGGCATGATGCTCATGGCGGCGGCGGCTGATTTAATTATTATCTTCTTAGGATTAGAAACCTTTTCGCTTTCCATTTATGTATTGGCCGGTTTTTTCCGCAATCAACCAAAGGCCAATGAATCATCGCTGAAATATTTTCTGTTAGGGGCTTTTTCTTCCGGTTTCTTACTCTATGGCATAGCTTTAATCTATGGAGCTACCGGCACGACTAACTTAAAGAAAATATACGATTTTGTCAGTAAAATCCCCGCCCTTCCAGATCCTTTGCTGCTCATCGGCATGGCCTTACTCATTGTGGGTTTTGGGTTTAAAGTAGCTTCGGTTCCTTTTCATATGTGGACCCCAGACGTCTATGAAGGAGCACCCACTTCCATCACGGCCTTTATGTCCGTGGGGCCAAAAGCAGCGGGTTTTGCTGCCTTTTTGCGGGTCTTTCTTTATGCCCTTTCTTCCTTGCAGACAGACTGGAGCTGGGTGCTCTGGGTATTGGCTGTATTGACTATGACTTTGGGAAACATTGTGGCCATTGCCCAAAAAAATATAAAGCGCATGCTCGCCTATTCCAGCATTGCCCATGCGGGCTACATTCTCGTGGCTATGGTGGCGGCGAATGAGTTGGGGGTGGCGAGTATTTTGTATTATATACTGGCTTATGCGTTTATGAATTTGGGCGCTTTTGCGGTGGTCATCCTTTATGGCCGCAAAGGGGAAGAGAATGTTAACATTAGTGACTATAGTGGCTTAGCCTCTAAATATCCTTTGTTAGCCTTAGCCATGGCCATTTTTATGTTTTCTTTGGCTGGGATTCCCCCCACGGCCGGGTTTGTGGGCAAATTTTATATCTTCAGTGCGGCAGTCAAGGCCGGGTATATTGGGTTGGCTATTATTGGCGTTTTGAATAGTGCCCTTTCGGTTTATTACTACTTGCGCGTAACGGTAATGATGTATATGCGGCCAGCCGAAAAAGAGCTAATCAAGCTGGAACCTTCGCCAGCTTTAATCATTGTGCTCATTATTGCTGTCGTGGCCACCTTACAGATCGGCATCATTCCTTCTCCGTACCTTGATTTGGCTAAAAAGTCTATTGTGGCCTTGATGTAATAGAGGGCACAATTTATAATCCTTTGGCCCCCCAAAAGCTTGCCCCAGCTCTTAAGCCATGAGGAAAATCCGCCCTTTTTGCTTTGATTAAACCCTTGCAATTCCAGTTTGACAGGCCAGTTTTGCTTATGGTAATTTAAAGCGCATAATGATGATGGGTAGATGAGTTACTTTTCTCGAAGAGGAGCAAAAATATGAAGCTAGAAGAAGTGAAAGAAATCCTCAATGCCCAAGTGATTGTGGCTCCGGAGGATATGCAAATGGAAATAAAAATGGCTTGCGGCTGCGATTTGATGAGCGATGTGTTGGCCTTTACCAAAGAAGAATCTTTGTTGCTCACTGGCCTGACTAACTTGCAAGTGGTCCGGACGGCCGAAATTGCTAATATAAAAGCTTTGGTCTTTGTGCGCGGTAAAGAGCCGGATCGCGAGACCATTGCCTTAGCCATGGAGAAGAAAATACCGATCTTGCTCACCGATCTGCCCATGTACGAAGCGTGTGGCCGACTCTACCGCCGGGGACTTCCGGGATGTTCAGAGGCCGAAGAAGGGAGTGGTGCTGCTGGTGGGCGATAAGCCCTGTTTTGAACAATCTTTTGAGATAACCGGAGGAGATTTCATCAACGCTGGGGAAGTGTCCAGCAAAATAAAGAAAATTTTGCAAGAAATGGGCGTAGCCAATAGAATCATTAGAAGAGCGGCCATCGTTACTTATGAGGCGGAGATGAATGTGGTCTGGTATGCTCGGAAAGGCGTGTTAACGCTTTGCGTGACTCCGGAACTTTTGCATATAAAAGTTAAAGACGAAGGGGAAGGAATTGCGGACATAGAGTTGGCTTTGCAAGAGGGCTATTCTACTGCTCCGCCTGAAATTCGAGAATTGGGTTTTGGAGCGGGGATGGGTCTGCCCAATATAAAAAAAAATGCCGATGAATTTAAGATTAGCTCCGTGGTAGGGCAGGGGACAGAGTTAGATATTATTATTCGGCGATAGAAGAGAGGTGACAGATTTTGACCTAAAGCCCCAAAAGGCCAAAGTAGGCCGCGGTATGGCCTAGAAAAAGATAAATGTTGAAAGAATTTCGGGCAGATTTACATATCCATACTTGCCTTTCTCCCTGCGCGGAACTGGATTTATCCCCCCGGGCCATTATCGAAGAGGCGCAGAAGAAAAACCTAAAGATTATCGCCATAACCGATCATAATACGGCTCAAAATGTGCGCCCAGTTATTTTCTGGGGAGAAAGGGGGGGTATAAAAGTGCTTCCCGGAATGGAAGTGCAAACCAGAGAAGAAGTTCATCTTTTAACTATTTTTTCGGACAGTTGGCGGGCAGAACTTTGGGATGAAGAAGCATACCAACACTTACCGGCGGTGAAAAATGACCCGCAAATTTTTGGTGAGCAGCCGGTCGTGGATGAAGAAGGAAATATTTTAAAATTTGAAGAACGGGTATTGCTCAATTCCTTAGAGCTTTCTATGGAGGAGGTCAAGAAAAGAGTTGAAGAACTGGGCGGATTAGTCATCCCTTCCCATTTTGATAAAGAATCTTACAGTTTAATCAGTCAATTGGGTTTAATTCCCTATGAACTGGCCTGGGAAGCAGTAGAGATGAGTCGTAAAAATGAGTTTCATCCGCCAGCAAGATGGGAGCAATTGCCGATTCCGCGGATAATTTCTTCGGACGCGCATCGCTTAGTAGAGGTGGGCAGTGCCTATACTACTTTTCTTTTAGCCGAGCCCACCTTGGAGGAGATACGTCTAGCCCTCCAAGGGCGAGAGGGACGCCGGATATTGCACAAAGTTGATAAAGGAGTTTATCTCTTTTGAATTACATTTAAAAAATTAAATGCTGGCCATAAGCAGAAAAAGGAGGTAGTGATGAGCTTACAGATCTTAGAAAAGAAGGACCTCCTGCCCTTTCTGGAAAATCTAATGAGTTCTATGGAGGTGGTAGGAGTAAAAGAAAAAGTGACGGGGAAATACGAATTTGCCGTTTTAGATTCGCCCACGCAGCTTTGTTTGGATTATGACGTGACGATTCTGCCCCCCAAAAAATATTTTTTACCCCCGCGGGAGACCATCTTTCAGTTCCAGATAGGTCAAAAGACGACCTGCCAACCTGTGTTTGAAAATAACCCCCGGGCCATAGTGGGTATTCACCCCTATGACCTAAAAGCCATCTGCCAACTTGATCGCATCTTCAGTGATGGCCAAAGAGATGAACATTATTTGGCCAGAAGAAAGAATACTTTGATCATTGGGATAGACATTAAAAAAGCTTCCCCCTATGCCTTTTGTAAATCGATGAATTCCGCCTTGGCCCGAGAGGGCTTTGATCTATGGCTGACGGATATTGGCGATAAATTTGTAGTTACCGTGGGATCGGAAAAGGGTCAGGAAATACTTAAAAAGAACGCCCGCACCCGAGCAGCATCTAAAGAGGAGATAGCTAAAAAAGCAGAGATTCAAGAAAAGATTCCCTACCTTTTTTCATTGAATACGGTGACCACTCCTTACGAAGATTTGCCCAAACTTTTGGAAGCCCATAAGGAAAGCAAGCTTTTTGCTGAACTGGCCGAAAAGTGTTTGAGTTGTGGCTCATGCAATTTGGTTTGCCCCACTTGTTACTGCTTTGACGTGCAAGATGATTTAGCTTTAAATTTATCTACGGGAGAACGGTTTCGGCAGTGGGATGGCTGTCTGCTGACTGGTTTTGCGGTAGTGGCTACAGGGGAAAATTTTAGGAAAGATCGGGCTGAAAGAATTCGCCACCGGATTTTTAGGAAGGGGAAATATATTTATGAAAAATATGGAGAACATGGCTGTGTAGGTTGTGGAAGATGCGCTGCGGCTTGTCTTCCTGATATTGCCAATCCAGTGGAAATTTTCAATCGCCTAAAGGAGGGTAAATAATGATGAACGCTCCCCAATTACAACTAAATTCGATTTACTTGCCCAAGCTCGCTGAGGTAATCAGGACGGAACAGCTCACCAAAATGGAAAAACTTTTTGAAATAAGACTGCTCAACGGTCAGGATTTAGGACATCAGCCAGGGCAATTTGTAGAAGTCTCCCTTTTGGGGATTGGCGAAGCCCCAATTTCTATTTCTTCCTCACCGACCAAAAAGGGATCATTTGAGCTGGCGGTGCGCGCCGTGGGCAATGTGACCAAAGCTCTCCATAAGTTGGAAAAAGGGGCCATAATTGGCATTCGGGGACCCTATGGTAAAGGATTCCCCGTGGAAGAAATGAAAGGGAAAGACATTCTCTTTGTGGCTGGAGGCATTGGCTTAGTTCCTTTAAGGTCTTTAATAAATTATGTTTTAGATAAGCGGTCTGATTTTGGCAGAGTTTTAATTCTTTTTGGCGCTAAAACTCCGGCCGAACAATTGTTCTTGGATGAACTTGCTGGCTGGCGGACACGCCCGGATTTAGAGTACTGGGAAACAGTGGACCGCGCCGATGGGAAATGGAAAGGAAATGTGGGCGTCATAACTACGCTCTTCCCCAAGATTAATATTAATCCGGAAAAGACCGTAGCCGTGATTGTGGGACCACCAGTTATGTATCGTTTTGCTATCTTGGAAGCACAAGTAAAAGGTATTCCTGATGAACAAATTATAGTTTCCCTGGAAAGAAGAATGAAATGCGGCGTAGGTAAATGTGGGCACTGCCAGATTAACCATTTGTACGTTTGTCAAGATGGGCCGGTTTTTAAATTTGCGCAGATTAAAGATATAAAGGAGGCTATTTAAATGAAACCAAAGATTGCCTTTTTCGATTTTGCTTGCTGTGAAGGATGCCAATTGCAGGTGATTAATTTAGAGAGCGAAATCGTGGATCTTTTAGGATTAGTAGATATCGTCCAGTTTCGCGAAGCTATGACTGAAAAAAGCGACGATTACGCGATCGCTTTCGTGGAGGGTAGTATTACGCGGGAAAAGGACATTCCCCGTTTAAAGAAAATCCGGGAGCAAGCCGCTATTTTGGTTGCCCTCGGCGCTTGTGCTTGTATTGGCGGGGTAAATTGTTTAAAAAATTTTCAACCTTTGGAAGAAGTAAGGAAGTACGTATATGGAGATAAAGCAGATTGGTATGAGACCTTTGCCGCCCGGCCCATCGATGCCGTAGTGCCCGTGGATTATTACATTCATGGCTGTCCCATCCACAAAGAAGAATTTTTAAAAGTGGTGAAAGCCTTGCTCTTAGGTAAAAAGCCGGAGATTCCCACCTATCCAGTTTGTGTTGAATGCAAGCGGGCCGGCAATGTATGTGTGTTTGAGTTAGGAATGACCTGCCTCGGTCCGGTAACCCGTGCTGGCTGTGGAGCTTGGTGTCCTTCTCATCAAGATAGTTGTCAAGGTTGTCGGGGCTTAGTCCCTGACCCAAATACCAATGCTGAAAAAGAAGTCTTACAAAAATATGGGTTAACCGTGGAGCAGGCCTTAGGTCAGTTCCGGATTTTCTTAGGCTATACGGAGGTGGCTAAATGAAATATATAAATGTCCATGTTGATCATGTAACTCGTGTGGAAGGACATGGGAATATAGTAGTCAATGTTAAGGAAGGGAAGATTGAAGAGTGTCGTTGGGAAGTGGTAGAAGCTCCCCGCTTCTTCGAAGCCTTCGTGCGCGGGAGGAGCTATTTAGAAGTAGCTCATATCACCTCCCGCATCTGCGGTATTTGTTCTGTGGGCCACACTTTGGCTTCCCTCAAAGCTACCGAAGCGGCCATGGGCGTGCAAATATCAGAACAGACTCGTCTTTTGCGGCGCATTCTTATTCAAGGGGAAAATATGCAGAGCCATGTGCTCCATACTTACTTCCTGGCGGCTCCGGATTTCGTAGGGGCTCCGAGTGTGTTTCCTTTGGTAAAGACCCATCCCGAAGTGGTCTTACGGGCTTTGCGCTTAAAGAAATTAGCCAACGATCTTTGCGATGTCTTTGGCGGAAGGACAGTACATCCCATTACCCCGACGGTGAATGGCTTTACTAAATTACCAGAAATCAAAGCGATAAAAGAAATCCGCAAGCGCTTAGCTAAAGCTAAACCTGATTTAGAGGCCACCGTGGAACTTTTTAAAAGTTTCCAAATACCCGATTTTAAAAGAGAGACTGAGTACATATCTTTGAAATCGAAAGAGGAATATGCCTTATACGACGGGGTCATTGCTTCAACGGATGCGGGTACTACCCCAGTAGAAAATTATCGGCAATGGACCAATGAATATTGTGTGCCCCATTCTACAGCCAAATATACCAAAAATGTCCGCGAATCCTACATGGTGGGAGCTTTAGCGCGCTTCAACAATAACTATGAGCAGCTTTCTCCCGGGGCTAAGAAAGCAGCCGCTGAATTGGGGCTAAAGGCCCCTTGCTATAACCCCTTTATGAATAATATAGCCCAATTGGTAGAGGTGGTGCACGCCGTGGAGGAGTCTAGCCGTTTAATCGATGAACTTTTGGCGAGGGGCCTCCAAGAGGAAGACCGGCGGATTTTGATTAAAGCGGGGCGGGGGGTAGGTGCCGTGGATGTCCCCAGGGGTATTCTCTTCCATGATTATACTTATGATAAAAATGGCGTCTGCGTAGCGGCTAATTGCGTAATTCCTACCAACCAAAATCATGGCAACATTCAAAAAGATATGGAGGCTTTTCTTCCGCATCTTTTGGATAAGCCCGAAGAGGAGATCCGCCTCTCTTTAGAGATGTTAGTGCGGGCTTATGATCCTTGTATTTCGTGCTCGACCCATTTATTAAAAGTAGATTTTATTAAATAGGTTGGCTGATGGCCAAGAAGATTTTTGTCATAGGCGCCGGGAATCTTTTACTCCGCGATGAGGGGGTGGGCATCCACGTCATAAAGGAGCTGCAGAAAAGGGAGCTCCCCGCAGGAGTAGAGGTTTTAGACGGGGGCGTTAGTGGTTTGGATCTGCTTCATTATTTCTCCCAAGCAGAGAAAGTGCTCCTGATCGATGCGGCGGAGATGGGCCTGGAGCCGGGAGCCGTAGTTCGTCTTGACCCGACGGAGTTAAAACTGCCCGTAAAGGAAGGGCCGTTTTCGGCTCATGAAATTAGCTTGGCCGAAGTTATAGAATTAGGGCGGGCCTTGACTAATGATTCCCTGAAAATAGTCATCTTTGGTATTCAACCCAAAGAAATATCTTGGGGGATGGAACTTTCTCCCGAGGTGGCGGCGGTAATTCCGCAAGTAATTACCGCTGTTTTTCAGGAGATTAATTCTTTTTTGGGCAAAAAGGGGCAAGAGGCAGTTTCTTCGGCCAGTCGGCGGCGTTTTTTTCTTAAAGGAGTGGTGCAGGGAGTAGGATTCCGCCCTTTTGTTTATGGCCTGGCTTCGGACTACGGCTTGGTTGGCTGGGTTAATAATTCTTCAGCGGGGGTTCAAATAGAAGTGGAAGGGCCCAGGGAAGCAATAGAAGGATTCACTAAAGATTTAAAGAAAAAAGCTCCGCCTCGAGCACGGGTGGAAACTTTAGATTTTTTAGACCTCCCCCCTGCTGGATATGAGACCTTTGCCATTAGAGAAAGCGTAGAGGAGGGAGGAGAATATCAATTGATTTCTCCGGATATCGCGACTTGTTCAGCCTGCCGAGAGGAGATCTTCAATCCCGCTGACCGCCGCTACCGTTATCCTTTCACTAATTGCACTAACTGTGGGCCCAGGTTTACCATCATCAAAGATATCCCTTATGACCGGCCGAAAACGACTATGGCCAAATTTTCCATGTGTGCCGAGTGCCGGCGCGAATATGAGAACCCGGCAAATCGCCGTTTCCATGCCCAGCCTAATGCCTGTCCTCAATGCGGCCCGCGATTAGAAATTTGGAATAGGGCAGGAGAAAAAATTCCCGCGAGTGATCCTTTAAAAGTCGCCATCCAGTTTCTCCAAGCTGGTAAAATTGTGGCCCTCAAAGGGTTAGGGGGTTTTCTCTTAGCCTGTGATGCCCAAAATCGAGAAGCTGTGCGCCGGTTAAGAGAGCGGAAAAAACGCCCGGCTAAACCTTTAGCTGTTATGTTTCCAGATTTAGCGCAGATTAAGGAACATTGCTGGGTAAATGAGCAAGAAGAAGAAATCCTGCGCTCCCCAGAGAGTCCTATAGTTCTGTTACGCTGGAAGGAAAGTTCCCCCATCGCTCCTGAGGTGGCGCCCGGGCAAAAATATTTAGGCGCCATGTTGCCTTACACGCCTCTGCACCATTTATTACTCCAAGAGTCAGGGATGATTTTGGTCATGACTAGCGGCAATTTGAGCGAAGAGCCTATAGCTAAGGACAATGAAGAAGCAATAGAAAGGCTGGGCGGAATTGCCGACGCTTTTCTCCTCCATGACCGGGACATTTATGGGCAATATGATGATAGCGTAGTAGGAGTAATTGATGGAGAGACCAGTATATTTAGACGAGCTCGTGGCTATGCTCCCTTTCCCATTAAATTACCTTTTGGGCTAAAGCCGATTTTAGCCTGTGGGGCGGAATTAAAAAATACTTTTTGTCTTACCCGTGATCATTACGCTTTTGTCAGCCAGCACATTGGGGATATGGAAAATTTAGAAACCTTCGAGCATTTCCAGCGTACCGTAAAAATTTACCAGGAGCTTTTTCGGATTCAGCCCGAATGGATAGCTTATGACCTGCATCCGGAATATCTTTCTACAAAATATGCTCTCCAATGGCCTGGGCCGAAGATTGGCGTACAACATCATTTTGCTCATTTGGTTAGCTGTCTGGCCGAGAATGGCGTAGATGGGCCGACCATAGGTTTGACCTTTGACGGTTTAGGGTATGGCCCTGAGGGAACTTTATGGGGAGGAGAATTTCTTATCGGGGATTATCATTCTTTTCAGAGATACGCCCATTTAGAATATATGCCCATGCCCGGTGGAGCAGCAGCCATAAAGAATCCGTGGCGGATGGCCTTAGCTTATACGTATATTTACCAGGGTAAAGAGGAACTCTTGCGGCATCTTTTTCGCTGGCCCATATCTGGCGCAGAGAAAATTTCCCTTATTTTGCAGCAAATAGACCAGAGGATAAATTCACCCCTGACCTCTTCTTTAGGACGCCTTTTTGATGGCGTGGCCGCCCTGCTGGGGCTTTGTTCTTCCATTTCCTATGAAGGCCAGGCTGCTGTGGAGTTAGAGATGATCGCCGATCCTCAAATAAACCTGGCTTATGATTTTCAGGTAGGAGAAGAAGGAGGCCAAGAGATTATTCGGCTTAAGCCTATTTGGGTAGGTATTTTAAAAGACTTAGCCAAGGAAGTCTCCCCCGCTGAAATTTCGGGAAAATTCCATAATACCATAGTAGAGATGAGTCTTTACATATGTCAGCAAATTGCCCGCCGGCAAGGAATTAAAAGGGTAGCTTTAAGCGGGGGAGTTTTCCAAAATCGTCTGCTTTTGGGAAAATTAAAGAACATTTTAAGAAATGCGGGGTTCGAAGTTTTTACGCACCATTTAGTCCCCAGCAACGATGGGGGTATATCTTTAGGGCAAGCCGTAATTGCCCATTTTGCCGCTAAATGATTAAGCATTGGTCAAAGGGAGATCGGTGATGTGTGTCGCTATTCCAGCAAAAATAATCTCCATAGATGGCTTGGTAGCCGAAGTAGAAGTGGGAGGAGTTTCCCGGCAGGTTAGTTTGCAATTAACTCCGGCAGCAAAGAAGGGCGATTATGTTTTAGTGCATGCGGGCTTCGCCATTAATATTGTGGACGAGACAGAAGCGCAAGAAACGCTGAAATTATTTGCCGAGCTTGAGCGTTTAAATTCCGCCGCAAATTTAGATTAAAAATTAAGGTTATTAATTTTTGCTCACCTCATGAAATTCATTGATGAATATCGGGATAACGAAAAGGCCCGGTTGTTGCTGCAAGAGATTTATCAGCAGGCTAAACAGCCGGTAAGATTAATGGAAGTATGTGGCACGCATACGGTTGCTATTGCCCGTTTTGGCTTGCGCAAACTCCTTCCGCAAAATATCGAGCTCGTTTCCGGACCCGGTTGTCCGGTATGCGTCACCAGTCAAAGAGATCTGGATAAAGCTATTGCTATGGCTCAACTTCCCCGGACAATTATTGCTACCTTTGGGGATATGATGCGCGTCCCTGGTTCAAATTCTACCTTAACCGAAGAACGAGCGACTGGCCGGAAGGTGCGGGTGGTTTATTCTCCTTTAGATGCTTTGCAGGCTGCCCAAGAAAATCTGGATCATAAAGTGATCTTTCTGGGCGTAGGATTTGAAACCACGGCTCCTACTGTGGCCGCTACCCTTTTAGCAGCCCGACAAAAAGATATAAAAAATTTTGAGGTTCTTTCTCTCCATAAGACTATTCCCTATGCTTTAAAATCCTTGCTTAATTTAGGCGAAATAAAATTAAACGGCTTTTTGCTTCCTGGGCATGTCAGCACTATCATTGGCAGTCAGCCCTATGAATTTTTAGCTCGCGAATATGGTTTGGCCTGTGTCATCTCCGGCTTTGAGCCCGTGGATATTTTGCAATCTATCCTCTTGCTTCTCCGCCAGATAAATATGGGACAACCGCAAGTAGAAATTCAATATCGCCGGGGAGTACGACCGGAAGGAAATGGGCAAGCCCAGAAGATTATGCGGCAAGTTTTTGAACCGGCAGATGTAGAATGGCGCGGCTTAGGATTTATTCCAGAGACAGGACTTAAATTGCGCCAAGAGTGGGCCGAGTTTGACGCCGCCCTAAAAAATAACATAAATCTTCCGGAAGTAGCCGAGAATACAGCCTGCCGATGTGGGCACGTTCTCCGGGGAGTATTAAGACCGACCGCCTGTCCTCTGTTTGCCAAAGAATGTAACCCGCAGAAACCAAGGGGACCGTGTATGGTTTCTTCTGAGGGGTCTTGTGGAGCAGCTTTTAAATATGAATTATCAGGCGCAATTAAGTAAAAACCACAAAGAAGAGAAGATTCTTTTAGCCCATGGAAGTGGTGGCGAACTTAGTCACCAGTTAGTTAGCACCTTTTTTTTAAACGCTTTTACTAATCCTTATCTTGATCCTTTGGACGACATGGCTGTCCTCAAAGTTGGGGAAAACCGTTTAGCTTTTACCACGGACAGCTATGTAGTAACTCCCATATTTTTTCCAGGCGGGGATATTGGCAAGCTGGCCGTTTGCGGTACGATTAATGACCTGGCCATGGGTGGGGCCACCCCGCTTTTTTTGAGTGTCGGATTTATTATTGAAGAAGGATTCCCTTTCGCGGATTTAGAGAAAATAATTGCCTCGATGAAGGAAATTTCTATGGCCACTGGCGTAAAAATTGTAACTGGTGACACTAAAGTAGTTAATAAAGGGGGCCTGGACCAGATTTTTATTAACACTTCTGGAGTAGGATTAATACCACCTGGCGTTGAGGTCTCGGGGCGGAATGCTAAGGTGGGGGATAAGGTGATTATTAGCGGAAGCATTGGGGACCATGGCATATCTATATTAAGCTCCCGCGCAGGACTGCAATTTACTACCACCTTAAAAAGCGATTGTGCTCCGCTAAATGATTTAGTAGCCAAAATGTTGGCCACTTCTTTAGAGATTCATTCTCTCCGTGACCCAACTCGGGGAGGGATAGCCAGTGCTTTAAATGAATTAGCTCGTCAAGCTGAAGTAGGCATTTGGATAGAAGAAGAATTAGTACCCATAAAAGAAGAAGTTAGAGGAGCTTGCGAACTTTTGGGATTAGATCCTTGGCATTTAGCCAATGAAGGGAAGCTAATCGCCATAGTCGCTGCTCCTGTGGCAGAGAAAATTTTGGCCCAAATGCGTGCCCACCCTTTGGGAAAAGAAGCTCGGATAATTGGCGAAGTCCGGGCCGAACCTAAAGGGAAGGTAGTCCTGCGGACAAATTTGGGTTCGACCCGTATCATAGACATGTTAGTGGGCGAGGCTTTGCCCCGGATTTGCTGATATATTTCTAATCTATCATCGGGCCTTCTCCCCAGAAACTGTGTCGCCATGGAGAGATAGGGCCAGAGCCAGGCCAGAGGCAGGCCAGAGGCAGGCCGGAGGCAGGCATAAATGAAGAGGCATCGGCAGCTTTACCCTTGAGTGAGGGATTAAATTGGCTCTTGGGATTGCCTTGCTTAAATTTTTAAAATGTGCTAATAAAACCAGCAGGAGGAAAATATGGAAGAAGCAAAAATTTTAATCGTTGATGATGATCCAGATATCGTGGAAGCCCTGAAAATGACTTTGGAGGCCAATAACTACAAAGTATTTACGGCAGCCAACGGAACTGAAGGGTTGAAACAGGTAAAAGCGGTCAATCCCGATCTAATTATTTTAGATGTCATGATGGATACTATCACCGAAGGATTCCAAGTATCATATCAATTGCGCAATCCAGATCCCAACTCGGAGTACGCTCCCTACTCAAAAATTCCCATTTTGATTCTCACCGCCATTGTGGAAAAAAAGAGGATGAAATTTTCCCCAGAGGCTGATGGAGATTTTTTGCCGGTAGATGACTTTGTGGAAAAACCCATCAGGCCGCAAGCGCTTCTAGAAAAAGTGAAGAAGCTATTGGCTAAAAGAGGATCTTAAAAATCCGCCTAATAGAAAAAATTTAATTACTCATGGAGGTAATGATGGTGGCCAATCTGCGTAGTAAAGGTCTGGGTCCAGATGTTCCTCAATACTATATCCGCCGAGCTTTACTCAAATCGATGGGCTATACTGATCGCGATTTAGAAAAGCCCTTAGTGGCCATTGCCAATACTTGGAATGAAATCTTGCCTGGGGCTTATCATTTAAACAAAATTGCCCTGGCGGTAAAAAGGGGGATTCAAGAAGCGGGCGGCTTGGCTACTATTTTTAATGTAATGGCTCCTTGTGACGGTCAAGGAGCTGGCAATGTGGGTTTTAAGTATCTCTTGCCCAGCCGGGAGTTAGTCGCTTCTTCTGTAGAAATGATGATTGAACATGCCAGCTATGATGCAGCGGTAATGATCGGAACTTGCGATAAAATTATTCCGGGATTGATCATGGCCGCCATCCGCTGCAACTTGCCCACTGTATTGGTTACCGGAGGGTGGATGCCCGTAGGTCATTACAAAGGAGATCGCTTAGATATATCCTCTTTGGGCAAGTATTTTGTGCTTTATAAACAAGGAAAAATAAGCCGAGAAGAATTAAATGAAGTAGAAACTTGTGCCTGTCCTGGCCCGGGAGCTTGCTGTGTCATGGGCACGGCTAATAGTATGTGTATAGCCGCCGAAGCCTGTGGACTATCCTTACCCGGGAACTCGGCCCTATGCGCTACAGATGCGGCTTTAGAACGGCTGGCCGAAGAAGCAGGCCGCAAGGTGATGGAGCATTTGCAAAATAATTTGCGCGCCCGAGACATCCTCAGCCAGGGGGCTTTTTTGAATATGGTGAAAGTGGCCTGTGCTACGAGTGGCTCAACTAATCTTACTTTGCATTTTCCAGCTATTGCTCATGAGTTAGGTTATTCTTTTACCCTTGATGATTTTGACCGAATTAGCCGGGAAACTCCCTCCCTTATGGAAATAAAACCTTCCAATCCAAATTATCTCATGGAGGACTTCAGCAGAGCTGGCGGTCTGCAAGCGGTCATGAAATCAATGGCTTCTCTGCTTGATACCCAAGTGATGACGGCTAGCGGCAAAAAACTTGGAGAAAATTTAAAAGAGGCTCAGGTGAAGGATCCAACCGTAATTCGTCCTCTCTCCAATCCTTGGAACAAAGAAGGAGGCTTTGCTATTCTGCGTGGGAATTTAGGAGTGGCGGTAGTAAAACAAACAGCAGTCCGGCCAGAGATGTACAGACACCGTGGACCAGCAAGAGTTTTTGAACAGGAAGAAGATTGTATCGATGCGCTCATAAAGGGTCAAATAAAAGAGGGCGAAGTTTTAGTTATTCGCTATGAAGGACCTCGGGGTGGACCGGGCATGAGGGAAATGGTGATGGCTACTTACTTGATTGTGGAAATGGGGTTGGATAAATCAGTGGCCTTAGTTACTGACGGTCGCTTTTCGGGAACTTCTGGCGGTCCATGTATTGGGCATGTATCGCCCGAGGCTATGGTGGGAGGACCAATTGCTATACTGCAAGATGGTGATATAATTGATATTGATATTTCAAATCGTCGGCTGAATGTGGAACTTAGTGACCGAGAAATTAAGCAGCGCCAAGAAAAATGGCACCCCCCTGCTCCCAAGGTAACCCATGGTTGGCTGGCTTTCTTTGCCAAACATGCGACCAGCGCTGATCAAGGTGCTTATTTAGAATAAGATCTGCAAATTAAAATTTTTAAAGTAGGCTTGCTTTTAAAGGAAAAAAGATTTATCTATTAAAAAGAATTCTGAAAAATACAGTTTTTACCTTATTTACAATAAAAATTTGGAGCGTTAGACTTAAACATAATTTTTTAAGTAAATTATGGGAAAGGAGGAAAAAATTATGCGCATGTTAGTTATTGTTTTAGCAGCGGTTATTTCTTTAACCTTAGCGTGTGCCCCGACGATTATTGAAGGGCGCAAGATCGATCCGGTCAAGGTTAAACAGATGCAGCCGGGGGTGACCAAAGTGGGAACTGTGGAAGAACTTTTTGGTAAACCAGATAAAGTAGAAAAGCTGCCTACAGGCGAGCAAATGTATATTTATGGTTACGAAGTGAAAGACCCCCATTGGTGGACTATAAATGAGTTCGACAAACAGAGGTTAGAAGTGGTTTTGAAAGATGGAGTTGTGCAAAAGTACAAACTGCGCACAGAAGGGAAAGAAGTTGTTTTAAAACAGTAACATTTTTTACAGAGAAGATAAATACGAAAGGAGGTTTTAAATGAAGGCAAAAGGATTAGTAATTGTATTATCCTTATTATTTATTGCGGCTTGTGGCTACACCATTATCGAAGGGAAGAAATTTGATGCGAACAAAAGAGTAGAAATAATAAAAATGAAAACGACCGCACCGGAAGTGGTCCAAATTTTAGGGCAGCCGGCTAAAATTGAAAAGTTATCTGCCGGGCAAGAAAAATACATCTACCGTTATTACAAAGAAGAGTATACTAATTGGTGGACTCTCCCCAAGGTTGAACATGAGCGGTTAGAAGTGCTTTTGAAAAATGGCGTAGTGCAGGATTACGCCTATGTTGAAGAAGGCCGAGACAAAATTACCAAGGCTGATAAATAAAAAGGAGGTGTTTCCTTTATGGCTTTGTTCGGCTCGCAAACGGAGAAGAATTTAAAAGAAGCTTTTGCGGGAGAGTCGCAGGCCAACCGGCGATATTTGGCCTTTGCTAAACAAGCCGAAGCCGAAGGGTTTAAGCAAGTTGCCAAACTTTTTAGGGCCGCCGCCGAAGCAGAAACAGTGCATGCCCATGCCCACCTGCGGGCTTTAGGCGCGATAAAATCAACTAAAGAAAACCTCCAAGCAGCTATCGCTGGGGAAACGCATGAGTTCAAAAGTATGTACCCAGATATGATCGCCAAGGCTAAAGAAGAGGGGCTAAAGCAAGCAGAAATTAGCTTTGATTATGCCAACCAGGTGGAGAAGATCCACGCCGCGCTTTACGAAAAAGCTTTGGCCAACCTGGGGAAGAACGAAGAAGTAGATTATTATGTTTGTTCTGTTTGCGGGAACACGGTAGAGGGGCAGCCTCCAGATAAATGCCCCATTTGCGGCGTTCCCGCATCTAAATTCGTCAAAATTTCTTAAGGGCATTTCTCATTATGCCCTTTCTTTAAACCCCTCGTTTAATTCTCATCCTTCCGCCTCCTCCCATCGGGGAGGAGGTTCTACCATCAAATTATGGCGAGAAAGCACGGGGACCATAGCTCCAGACAACCCTCCCTTCCCCGCATCAAGAGACTGTGTTGCCATGGCGAGAAATGGATTGCCATATGGTGGAATATGGGGGTGAATTATAATCCCTCCTTACCTCCCTTTAGAAAAGGGAGGATAAACTCCCCTCTTTTCTAAAGAGGGGGCGGGGGAGATTATAGGACCCAGATGAACGCTGCTTTTCAGGATTAAAAATAATTATTTGATATTCTCTTTTTCTCTGTGTGTTCCGTGCCCTCTGTGGCTAAGCTTAAAATGTAATTCTCTCCGCTCTCAGCGTGCTCTACGGCGAATCTTAATCCCTCCTTGCCCCCCTTTAAAAAAGGGAGGTATAAATTTTTTTTATGATTTTCTCTGTACTACATCCTTGCAAACCCTTTAAATTTTATTTAATAAAAAAATTACTCACCCAGAGCTCGCCGAGCTCCCAGAGAAAGAATTAAATAAATTTAATAAAAAATTTTTTTTCTGTGTTCTCTGGGGGCTCTGCGAGAAATAAATTTTTGGCTGCGGCTTTGCCGCATACGGCATGGGATAAACCCTTGCCTTACGCCAAACTCCGTTTCCTAATGGCTTATATAAAAATAACCGCATGCCTCAGAAGTTATTTTTTCCAATTTGCCGCCTAAAAAGCTAAAGTTTCTACCCTTTAGGGAGGTATTACAAATATTTAATTTCTTTGATTGAATTTAGGGGCAAAGAGTAGGTATAATTTTTATTGGCAAAAATGAGCTATTAATTTTTAGGAGAAAAAAATGGACTTAGCAGAAAAGGTAGCGATAGTTACAGGAGCCGGCCAAGGGCTCGGATGGGCTATTGCCAAACGTTTAGCCGATGATGGAGCTTGCCTGGTCATAGCCGATATAAACTGGGAGAGGGCTCAGGAAAAAGCGGCACTATTGCAAAGAATGGGCCAGGAAGCAATGGCCATTAAAGTGGATGTTAGTAAAGCTAAGGAGGTAGCCCATATGGTTGAGCAAGTTCTGGAAAAATTTGGGCGTATTGATATTCTGGTCAACAATGCGGGCATCCTTGGCCCATATTACCCAGTGGAAGAGTATCCTGAAGAGTTATGGGATCAAGTTATCGCAGTCAATTTAAAAGGGACTTTTCTTTGTTGTAAAGCAGTGATTCCCATCATGAAAAAACAGGGCAAAGGAAGTATAGTAAATATTGCTTCGGTGGCTGGGAAAGAAGGAAATGCCAACATGGCTCCTTACTCCGCTTCCAAAGGAGCCATAATTACTTTAACCAAAACCTTGGGAAAAGAACTGGCCACTAGCCAAATACGGGTAAATGCCGTCTCACCCGCCTTATTAGAGACGGAAATGACGCAAAGCATGACCCCGGAACAGAGGGCTTTGCTTACTTCTAAAATTCCCATGGGCAGATTAGGAAAGCCAGAAGAAGTGGCGGCGGTGGTAAAATTTTTAGTTTCCGACGAAGCATCATTCGTTACTGGCCAATGCTACGACATAAGCGGCGGCCGCTCAGTTTATTAATTTTTAGCCACAGAGGGCACAGAGTTCACAGAGGGTAAAATATTAAAAATATAAGTTGAAAAAAATTTCTGAAGGGGATATTCTCTGTGTTCTCTGTACTAAATACTTGACGACCCTTTAAATTTTATTAAGAGAAAGCATGACTCTCAGAGAGCTCTCAGAGCACGCAGAGAAAGATATAAATAAAATTATTAAAAAATAAATTTTCCTCTGCGTTCTCTGTGGGCTCTGCGAGAAATAAATTTTTGGTTGCGGCTTTGCCGCGCTGTGAACTCTGTGGCCAAGAAGAAAAGGGGGTTTTAAATGACTAAGTTTCATGAATGGTATCAGCAAATGCAGGTAGAAAGGACGATCAACGCTCTCAAAAAAAATAACTTCGATGCGCGCTTCTTTAGCAAAGCGGCCGAGGCAGCAGAAGAAATCTGGAAGATGATACCCGAAGGGGCCACTGTTGGTTATGGCGGCTCGCTTACCCTAAACCAGATCGGGTTCATCGAAGAAGCCCAGAAACGGCCGATAAAATTCTTAAATCCTTTTGCTAAAGGACTATCTGCCGAAGAAGCCGAAAAGATCCGGCGGGAAATCTTTTTGGCCGATTTTTTCTTGACCAGCAGTAATGCCATAACCGAAGACGGCAAGCTTTTCAACATAGATGCTACAGGAAATAGAGTCGGAGCTATGATTTTCGGCCCGAAGAAAGTAATTTTAGTTTGCGGCGCGAATAAAATCGTTAAAGATATAGCTGAGGCTCAACGCAAGGTTCAAGAAGTAACTGCGCCTATGAATGCCAAGCGCTTAGGTTACAAGACTCCCTGCGCTCAGACCGGACAATGCTCCGATTGTGCTTCTCCAGAGCGCATCTGTAATGCCTATGTTATTTTGGCAAAAAAGCCGCGGCGGACTGATATTTCTATTTTTCTCGTGGGTGAGAATTTAGGATTGTAAAATCTAAAAAGAAAAAATTTTATGCAGAAAAATTTTACCCCTAAAGACTTCATCCGGACCATCATTGATACTGATCTGCAGAGGAATAAATACGGTGGACGGGTGGCTACCCGCTTTCCGCCCGAACCGAACGGGTATTTACATATTGGGCACGCTAAATCTATTTGCCTTAATTTCGGCATTGCCGCGGAGTACGGAGGAACTTGCAATCTGCGCATGGATGATACGGACCCCAGCGGGGAAAGCCAAGAATATGTGGACGCCATCATCAGAGATGTAAAATGGCTGGGCTTTGATTGGCAAGATCGTTTGTTTTTTGCTTCTGATTATTATGAGCAGCTTTATCAATATGCAGTGCAGTTGATCAAAAAAGGAAAAGCTTATGTATGTAGCTTAAGCCCGGAAGAGATGAAAGAATTCCGGGGCACTTTGACCGAACCAGGGAAAGAAAGTCCATACCGCCAACGGACGATCGAAGAGAATCTGGACTTATTTGCCCGCATGCGGGCTGGGGAATTTCCGGATGGAGCCCATGTACTCAGAGCTAAAATAGACATGGCTTCTCCGAACATGGTGATGCGCGACCCGGTTTTATACCGCATCAAACGGGAGCCTCATTACCGCACGGGAAATAAATGGGTTATTTACCCCATGTATGACTTTGCCCACTGCTTGTCTGATTCTATCGAGAAAATTACGCACTCCATTTGCACCCTCGAGTTTGAAAATAATCGGGAACTTTATGATTGGATTCTCGATCAATTAGAAGTGGAATGGCACCCGCAACAAATTGAATTTGCCCGGCTTAATTTGAGTTACACCATTTTAAGTAAACGCCGCCTCATAGAATTAGTCGAGAGAGGTTATGTTTCCGGCTGGGATGACCCGCGCCTGCCCACTATTGCTGGCCTGCGCCGGCGCGGCTATACTCCTGAAGCTATCCGCAACTTTTGCGACCGAATTGGGGTGGCTAAAAATGATAGTGTGGTAGATCTCAGCCTTTTAGAGCATTGTGTGCGTGAAGACCTTAACGAAAGAGCACCCCGGGTAATGGGAGTATTACACCCGCTTAGGCTCATCATTGATAATTATCCTGAAAATCAAATAGAAGAATTAATTTGCCCCAATCACCCGCAAAAGCCAGAGATGGGTACCAGGAAGGTGCCTTTTTCTCGAGAACTTTATATTGAAAAAGACGATTTTATGGAAAGTCCGCCTAAAAAATATTATCGTTTAGCTCCAGGAAGAGAAGTGCGCCTGCGGTATGCTTACATAATTAAATGTATAGATTTTGTTAAAGATGAGAAGACCGGGGAGATAAAAGAGATACATTGCCTTTACGATCCAGAGACTAAAGATCGTCCCCCTAAAGATGGTCGGAAAGTTGAGGGAATAATTCACTGGGTTTCAGCGGCCCATGCTGCATCAGCGGAAATACGCCTTTATGATCGTCTTTTTCGCATTCCTGATCCCGCTGGAGAAGAGGATTTTATAAAATATTTAAATCCCCAATCATTGGTTATATTACAAAATTGTAAAGTGGAACCAAGCTTGGCTTACGCCGAGCCGGGAAGTCGCTATCAGTTTGAAAGGGTAGGTTATTTTTGTGTGGATCCAGTTGATTCCGCGCCGGGCAAATTAGTCTTTAACCGCACCGTCACCCTTAAAGATTCCTGGGCCAAAATAGAGGCAAAAGCGAAAATATAAAATAATATTTTTTACCCTTGCGCCTCAGGCCTAAGGACATACGATTAAATCTTTATAATTTTGCGCTGTCCTCTTCCCGTTGCTCTATTCCCTTACAAAGACGATTTTACCAGGTCTCAATTTGAGGAAATGATGAATGCGGCTAGCAAATACATGGCTGGAGGTTTGGTTTAAATTAAAATCGGTAAGATCCGCGTTAATCTGCGCCCAATAAAAAGATTGGCTGGGGGACAAGGATTCGAACCTTGATTCACGGAGTCAGAGTCCGTTGTCCTACCGTTGAACGATCCCCCAATATTTTTAAAATAAAATATCTAAAATTCTTGGGGAAGTCAATATTTTTCTGCGTCCTATAATCTCCCCCGTCCCCTCTTTAGAAAAGAGGGGGGGATTTCCTCCCTTTTCTAAAGGGAGGCAAGGAGGGATTAGGATTCACCGGCGAGAACGCCGAGGACGCAGAGAAATTTTTATTTATAAGCCAAAGCGCGGCAAAGCCGCAGCCAAAAATTTATTTCTCGCAGAGCCCGCAGAGAACACAGAGAAAATTTTTTTATTAAATAAAATTTAAAGGGTTTGCAAGTATGTAGTTAAGAGAACCCATAGCACTAAGAAAAAAAGGGATATTAAATAATTATTTTTATTCCTGAAAATCAGCGTTCATCTGCGTCCTATAATCTCTCCACCTCCTTTTTAGAAATGATGGGAGTGTATTCCTCCCTTTTCTAAAGGGAGGCAAGGAGGGATTAGGATTCACCCCAATATTCCATTCTTCCATTATTCCAAATTTCCAATATTTCTTTATTTAATGAGTCTCTCCCCTTCCGCCTGAAATAGGGGCAAATTTCAAACGAGATCGACGGTCAGATTTTAGCCAGACTGAGGACTGCCTTTCACCGCGTCTTATTTTGATATAAATTCAAATGAATTTAGGATTTTTTTAATCATCTCTCGATCATCTGAACCTTGCTTATCGATTATCATATAAAGAATAAATATTTGATAAGGCTCTGTGAAAGCATATATCCATCCTTGTTCCCTGTTAACTCCTTTTAAAGTATAAGTCACGTACTTTTTGGCCGCAAATTGCACTCCTTTAAGAGTTAGCGCTTCAAGAGGGCCTTCCTTTATTTCAATACCCTTCCCATGTTCTTCCTCCATTTCCTGTTTCAGACTTCCCAGCCCTGCATTAGTAAGCCATTCAATTGTCTTTTGATCAAATTTTGAATATCGTCCAGCAGGGGTGATATCAATCTGTAGATTAGAAAGGGTAAGCGGATTAAAAATGAATAATTCTGTCTCTTCTAAGCCTGGTCTGCCGTAACCCAAACTTTCCATAAAATCTGGAATCTGAGTAGTCATTTTCCATGAAGATGGCGCCTCGACTTTAAAAGGAAATCTAATTCCTTCAAAACGATTACCTTCAATCTTGCCTACAGGAAGATTAAGGTCTACCTTTACGGCCTCGCGAACTGGTACAGCGGCGCAGCCGCTTAAAAAAAGGCCAACCAAGATTATAATGCTAAGCCTTTCCGCAATCTTTGCCATGATTTTCTCCTTTCTTTTTTGAGCTTTTTCCTATTATTAAATTAACCTATATTGAGCGATTCTTCATAGCCATTATCCCAAAACAGACAGAGATAATTGAACCATTTTTATTTTACAGATTCATCTAATGCATGGAATAAAGTTTACCATTCCTGGGCAAACAACAGTGCCTTAATTTTTCCCTGGATATCTACCTTCGCGCGAATGACAATAGGAGATGCCTCTAACCTAATTCTAAAAAATTGCATAGCCAAAACCGGCAATTTTTGATATTATGCAAATAATCGTCCCTTCCTGTCTGTTATAGTTAATTAAAAAAATCTAATTCTTAAGATGAAAAAATATTAATAAAGATTCCCAAGGGAGGTTATATGATAAAAAAATTCATTTTCAGTTTTTTGATTTTCCTGCTTATTAATTTTGGGACTTGGCCGCAAGCATCTAAGGCTTTTTCTCCGCCGAAAATTGGGGATGAAGCTCCATCATTTATTCTTCCCTCGTCTCAGGGTAAATTAATAGATTATTATAAGGATTATTACGGAAAATATCATCTGGTTATTACTTTTTTCCCGGCAGCTTTTACACCCATATGAACGGCTGAAATGGAGGCGCACAATAGAGATCTTTATCTCTACAAGCGCTTAAACACTCAGGTGCTGGGTGTAAGTATGGATGACCCGATTACGCTCAAACATTTTGCCGAGAGTTTAGAATTAGAGTTTCCTTTAGTTTCTAATGTGTTGCCTTGGATGGGGATGGCCTACGGAGCTTATCGGGATAAACCGCCTTTCCTTCCTGATGGAACCCCGCAATGGTTCGGACGGCGGACGGTAATCATCGACAAGCGGGGAATCATCCGTTATATAAAAGACGGGTCCCCCGATAATAAGGAAATTTTGCGATTTCTTTTGAAGCTTGAAAAAGAATTTCGCGGCTTAAAATAAAAGGGGGCGGTCATGAAAAAGAAAACATTTTTTGATAGCGTTTTTAAGGCTGCTTTAGTGGGGGGAGTAATGTTAATGGTGGCAAATTGTGCCACTTTTAACGAAAAACCTAAGCCAGCCTTAATACCCACGGAGCGCGGCACAGTAGTTTATCAAGGAAAATATGAATTTAAAAGACCCCCTGAGGGCTGGGCCCTTATCCGCAGCGAAGAGGGTGGGGACTTTGAGATGGGATTTTTAAAGATGGAGAAAGGGGACTTCCCCAGTCAAACATCTTTTATTTATGATGACCAGCCTTTTGGAGCTCATCAAGACTTAGAAAAACGGGCTGAATATTATTGCACTCGATTTCTCTTTAATAGCGGAATAGTTCTCCGTGTGACCAGTAAAGAGAGATCTCAAATTCATGGGCAAGAAGCAATGGTTATTCATATGGAAGGGGAAAATCGGAATCGGAATGAAAAAACCAAATCAAAGATCTACCTGATTAAGAAAGGTAAAAGGATTATATCTTTTGTTTGCACCCAATGGCGCCCAATAGGAGCACCCTTTAGTCAAGAGGCTTTTGAGCATTTTGATACTTTTGTTCAGAGCTTCAAATTTTTGGAAAAAGATTTTTACGAGAGTTTTGAAGAAGAGTTGGAAAGATTAGGGCTATAATGAATACGTAATCAAAGGGGCTTTATCTTCTTGCCCCAGAAAAAGGAATAATTTCTAAGCTATTCAGATTTTAAGAGAGCAGTAATTTCTTGCTCCAGCAATAAGCCCCATTCGGTCGGTTCACTTTTTAAAGATTGCTTGATATATGAAAGAGCTTGGCGCCATTGTCTGCGCGCCGACCAATGGCAACCCTTACTTTTTAAAATTTTCCCCATCTTTAGGTAATTGTCTGCTGTTAAAAGATTAGGGAAAAAAAGAATCTGATGACCTTCGAATAAAAAGTATTCCGCGGCGTCTTGATCGAGGTAATTTAGTACCATCGAAAAAAATTCATTGGAGGATTGGTAAAATTTCCAGGCTTCAGAATAGACGTTTGTGCGAAATTTTTCTTCCGCTTTGGCTTTGTGCTGCACTCCGCCACGGTAGAAATCACGAACATCTTTAGCATCTTCCCATTCTATCTCCAAACCTCTTTGTTGTTCAATGATCAATTCTAAATTTACCTTTTTTAAAGGAAAAATAGAGGATAATTCTTTTCGTTGTTCTAAATTGGTTGCACAACTTGCCGAAAATAAAGATACGATAATTATGGTCAAAATCCAATAACTTCTTGCGTTCATTTTTTGGCTTCTTCCAGCAATTTTTCTATTACCGTTCCTACCTGGGGACTATCCCAATCAATAACCCCCATGGCCCGATAACGAATTTTTCCTTCGGAGTCTATAAGGAAAGATGTGGGGTGTACCCATACCCCAAATAGATTTCCGACTTTGTTTTTTTCATCTAAAAGTACCGTGATTTTTGATGGATTCTTTTCTAAAAATTTTAGAATAGTCTCTTTGGATTCCTTGGCGTTAATGCGCAATATTGTTATGTCTTTTGTTCGATTGTATAGTTTTTCTAAAAGGGGAGCTTCCTGACGACAATGAGGACACCAAGTAGCCCAAAAATTTAGTAAGACCACCTTACCCCGATAATCCCTGATATTTACTAAATTCCCTTCTAAATCATGGAGAGTAAAATCAGGGGCTAATTTAGGATTGGTATAAGATTGGAAAAAATTTGGGACATTAGATTTTTGGGCCCAAGCATTATTTGCCCATGTATTTATTAATAGCATTGTCCATAAAATAATCGAGGTAAGAATTATCTGCTTTATTTTTTTCATCTTTTCCTCTTTAATTTTTTATAAGTTTATTTTATTATAACCGATAATAATTTGAACTTAAATTAAATTCCTCTTATCTGAAATTTAGATGAAAGAGTAACGAATGGGGGATCAGGAATTTTCATTTTAATAAATTTTCTGAAAAATACATCTACCTTTCAAAATTTTATAGGAGAAAGAAAATGAGATTCCTGCAAAAGTCCCTTGGAATGTAATTAGGTCATTTCTGCGCAAGCATCAAGCAGGCAGGAATCGACTATTTTCGAGGCATTTCTGGACCCCCGCTTTTGCGTAAGTGCCGAAAAGTCGGTTTTTTAGAGATCTCAAAATTTTTGCTTGACTAAAAAAGGCTATTTTGTTAGCATAAGTTAATTTTTAAAAATAGATTTATTTAAAGCATATTTTTGATTATGATCGTCATGAAAAAGGGCTTTTTCTAAAAATTTTTGGAAGCAAGCTATTTATAAAAGAAAGGAGGTGAAGGGGAGTGAAAAAGCTGGTGAGTTTGATTTCAGTAGTAGCGTTGGCGGCAGTAATGACTTTGGGATGTGCAGGGTATGTGGCTAAGGATACGAAAGTAAAATGCCCAAAATGCGGCGCCGTATTCACCATCGATGAAGGGCTTAAGGCCATTACGCCTTGATGATTTTTTAATCAAGGTTAATTATGGATTGCAGTTGTTCCCCACCTTAATGAAAAGATATTTACCAGGGGAAGGGAAAAATCCCATCCCCTGCCTTCTATTTTTTCCCCTTATTTTAATTATTGTTTCCGTCTTTATTAATGCTTCAGCTTTAGCGCAACCAGATAAAGAAAAAAAACTTTCTCAGTTTGATCGTTTGGCGGAAAAAGCAACTGCTTTAAATAAACGTGGGCAATACGAGGAAGTTATATCATTATTGGAGCCTTATAAGAATAATCCGCAGAACGACAGTGCCCTTTTTTATAATGAATTAGGAATAGCCTACCGGCATAAAGGAAAGTTAACAGAAGCTGTCCAGGCTTACCAATTAGCCCTTGCTCGTGATCCACAAAATCCGGTAATTATGAATAACCTTGGATATACTTTTTACCTTAAAAAAGAATATGATCAGGCCGTAGAACTGTTACAAAAAGTTACGCGATTGGCGCCTTTTTTTAAGGAAGCTCATGCCAATCTTTCTTTAGCTTATTACCAACAGCAGAAATATCAAAAGGCCTTAGAAGAAATTGATCAAGTATTGAAAATTGACCCTGATTACAAACAGGCCAGAAATTTTCGAGAAAATATCCTTAAGAAAATAAAAGAGCAAAAGAAATAAAAGTAACTTCCTCATCTGCTCCATCAAGAACGGGCGGCTCTATAATCCAAGCAAGATGATTAAGCTTCTAAATCCAACCACCCATGGGGAAGATTCGCTGTCCCATGCTTCTGCCTCTGGCCCTTTCATCAAAAGGTAGCCATTTATTAATTATGACCAAGTTTCCGCGAGAAGAGGATCGATAAACCGACTTTTCAGTCACGCCCGCGAAATTGGGATTCCAGAAAAGCCTTGAAAATACCGGATTCCTACTGCCGCAGGAATAACATAATTACATTCCGGGAGACTTTTTCAGAGATCTAAAATTTAATCTTGACTTTTTATAAAGACTGATTAACATAATAAATCTTGCAAAATTTAAAAAATAACTCAGCTCTTGTTTAAGGGCAGAAAAGGAATTTATCATGGCTGAGTTTAAAAAAATCCTTTTGGCCACGGACTTTTCCGAAAATTCAAAATGGGCTTTGACTTATGCTTTATCTTTAGCCCGCAGATATGAATCAAAACTTTATATTGTGCATGTAATTCAGCAAGCTACTTACCCTTTTGATCTATATGCCGAAATTGCCTTCGATGCGCTGGATAAATTTAATCGCAATGTTACTGAAGCCGTGGCCAAAGAAATGAAAAAATTCTGTGAAGATGGACTTCAAGAATTCGCTAATTATGAAACTATGATTATCCATGGCATTCCTTTTATGGAAATTATTCGTACGGCCAAAGAAAAAGAAGTTGATCTAATTGTTGTGGGTACTCACGGCCGGACTGGCCTTGACCATGTTCTATTCGGGAGTACAGCCGAAAAAGTGGTGCGTAAGGCTCCTTGTCCTGTATTAAGTGTTCGGCTTCCGGGGAAAGAATTTAAAATGCCCTGAAAAAAGCAAAGCGCCGAGCGCTAAGCGCCTAGCGATTAAGTGATTATGAGGATTAAATTTTATTAAGAAAAAGGATGACTCTCCCAGAGATCGCCGAGCGCCCAGATAAATAAATGGATAAAATTATTAAAAAATATAAATTTTTGCTCTGTGTTCTCTGTGGGCTCTGTGAGAAATAAATTTTTGGTTGCGGCTCTGCCGCGCTGGGCCCTATTTGGCAAAATTAAAAATTTTAAATTCCTCTGCGTTCTCAACGATCTCGGCGGTAAAGAAACAAGGACTTTGATTTTGTTGCATAAATGACAATCATTTCAAATTTGTTGTGGTTTTTTTGATACAAAAATAAATGTTAAATTTCGAGGAAAATACTAAATAGTTTGAACCAATTTTAATTCGCCACGGGAGATAATTATATTTTTAAGCTTAAATTTGAAAGTTTTTAAAAATTTTCAATTAATATCGATTAGTTATAATGCGTTTTAATTTTAAAAATTAATTCCTGGGAAATGAGTTTGGTAAACCCGCAATTTGCTAAAATTGCGGCACTAAAATTGCTAAAAATATTTAAAAGTGAGTAAGGCTTGGCAATTAAAAAGGCATTTTTAATAAAATATATTGTAAAAATTTTTTCTTCTTTCCGAAGAAAATCGAGCTCTTTGAAAATATTAATATTTTTAATAGCGGTGACAGCTCCTTTTTCTTTTCCAGGGCAAGTAATCCCTGACCAAAAAGAAGCGGCAAAAGGAAAGCCGCCATTCAAAGTGGCTATTCTGCCCGTGACTATTCATAGCCCTGAGAATCTCGACTACATGAAGGCTGGGCTTTTAGATATGCTTGCTTCGCGAGTTGAACTTCCAGGCAGAATAGCGGTGGTCGAAAAAAGCCAGGTTAAAAAAGCTTTAAGCCAGATAACCGGAGAGATAGATACAGAGAATGCCAAAAAAATAGGGGAGATTTTAGGCGTAGATTATGTTATCTTTGGCAGTCTTACTAAGTTAGGAGATAGCGCCAGTCTGGATTTAAAGCTTTTATCTGTCAAGGAAGAAAAAGCAGCCAATCCAGTTTACGTGCAGGCTAAAAAGATGGAAGAGATTGTGGCCCGGGTTGATGATTTAGCCAGGCAGATTGATGAGCAAATCCTGGGCTATCCTTTAACTCCGGCGGTAGCGGAAAAGGCGGCGCCGGGAGTTAAAGAGAAGGAATTGGCGACCATTCCAATTCCCGCGCCAGCGAGCAAACCGCAAGTTCCAGTTAGAACTGCGCGAAGCGAAGAGTTCTGGCAGAGTCAATCCTTCCCCTTCCAGATAAAAGGCGTGGCGGTGGATGATTTTGATGGCGATGGGCGCAATGAAGTAGCTTTAATTGACGAGCGGAATTTATATATCTACCGCTGGGAGACTGGGGAATTTAAACTTCTCTGGAAATTTAATGGCCGGACGGGAGATAAATATTTGGCTGTGGATGCGGCTGATATTGACAAAGATGGCAAAGCCGAAATATTTGTGACGAACATCCAAAGTGACCGCCTGGCTTCTTTTGTGGTAGCTTTTAAAGAAGGCGCTTATCGAAAAGTAGCCTCTGATTTAGATTGGTTTTTGAGAGTAATAGAGTGGGGCGAAAGAGGGAAAGTTCTTTTGGGGCAGGGAAAAGGACAGCAAGCAGCTTGGGAAGGGCCAATTTATGAATTGGGGTGGAAAGGAAAAGATATTAAAGAAATGGGCAAAGCCCAAATTCCCCTGGGCGTGCCCATATATAGCTTTGCTCCTTTTATTCACGATAACAAAACTGACTTTATTTTTATCGATGCTGACTTTAGAATGAAAATAATGAATTCGCAAGGAAAAGTAATCTGGAAGAGCAGAGAGATATATGGGTCAGAAAATTTAATCCAAGTGAAATCATTAGTTACGGGAACTGGGCCCGATAAAGGCGATGAATTTGCTTTCGTCAATGTCCGAATTATTTCCAGAGGAAAGGAATTAATAATCATTCGGAATATCTCACCCATTGGCGATTTCTTTAAAAGACAGAAATATTTTAATAAAGGGGAAATCCAAAGTCTCATTTGGACTGGCGCAATGTTCATGGAAAATTGGAAATCACGGGAAATATCCGGATATTTGGCAGATTTTCAAATTCAGGATTTGGATGGTGACCAAACGAAAGAATTAATTGTGGCGGTTAATTTACCCCGAGAGTCGATTCTTTCTTTAGAAAAAAATAGCGTGCTTTTGCTTACCAGATGGGAAGGTGGAAAGTAATGGAGAAGCCAAGGGGCAAGGGTGAAAAAAATAATTAATTTTTTTGTTGACAAATTTTTTGAAGATAAGTATTTTGAGACAAAGAAATTTAAAATTCTTTGTAAAAATCCCAAAGGAAGGGGGTGAGAAAGGGGAGGATAGCGTAGGAAGGGAAAATTAGGGAGGAATAATTTAAACCAAATTTAAAGACATTTAGAATCAAGCGAAAGGAGGAAAAAGAATGAAGAAGTTTTTACTTTTAATTGGGGCAATGGTTTTGGTTTTAGCCATGACCTCACCAGCTCCGGCCCAGTTCAAATCATGGGGCCACATGGAAATAGCTACTGGCTGGATTAGTAAGCCTGATTTTAACACGGGCCTTGTTACTGCAGGCCAAACTTACCCTGAAGGGTCTGACTTAAATTACAAAAGAATCGCTCAGCGGTATCGTTTCTACCTGCAGTATGGTGATCCTAAAACTGTGCGTGCCGTAATCGGTTTTGAGGCAGACAGCAGCAACTGGGGTGAATCGGCATGGTCGAATACTTCCACAGCTACTGATCCAAATTACTCATCGGCTGCTAACCCCAGCGGTCGGATGGGAGTTGCTTCTACGGACCAGGTGCAGTTAGAGCTGAAACATGCGTATTTGGATTTTGTCATTCCTAATACGCCAGTTTCAGTTTCTGCTGGTCTGCAATTCTATGGGATTGGTGGTCGTTTATTCCAGTCTCGGGACCTTCCTGGGTTGATTATCACTGCTGATTTTGCTCCCCACAAGGTAATCGGTTACTGGTGGAGGGAAAAAGACGCCTCTTTCAACGCCAGAGTAGAGAATGTGGGTAATGAGACTGATACTACCATTTTTAATTACCAGGTAAATGACACTTATGGGTTGCAGTATCAGCTTACTCAGAAGCTCTATAATCTCTACGCTTATTTCTTCTACAAAAATGACCTGAGCAATGCCGCTTATGCAGATCATCCCTGGTGGATCGGCTTAGGCGGGGCTTACAAATTGGGTAATCTCGCTTTAAGCGGCCAGTTCATTTACATGGGTGGCAAGAAAGATAATGTGACGGGCGATGATATTGATTATTCTGGTTGGGTAGCTGAACTGTTAGCCAGGTATCAAATCGGGCCTGGTATGTTCGCCGCTATTGAAGGTTATTATTCAACTGGAGAAGATGCAAATACTACTAACAAGCAGGAAAAATTCGCAGCTGCTGCTGGCTCAGAAACTTACTGGTCATTTGGCAATGACCGCAGCGTATTCTACTTCTACAACGGTGACTTCATGTACTATTACGGCAAGCAGCTATATAATGAAGGCCTCTGGTATGCCCGGTTAAACTTTGAATATGCCCCTCTACCTTGGCTAAATCTGCTCTTCAACTACCTCTACATTGGCGATACTTCTAAAGGTGATGCTGGAAAAGCGGGGATCAACAGTCCCAGATATTCAAGAACAGACAAAGACGAATCTTATGTTGGCCAGGAGCTGAATGTTATTGCTAAAATCAAAATTTATGATCCTCTGGTTTATAACATTGGCTTCGGCTATTTCTTCCCGGGCGATGTCTATAAGACAGCCACCAAGAACCCAGACAATGCTTGGGCCTTACTGACCTGCTTGAAGTACGTATTCTAAAACGAGCTGGACATGAATAAAAAACCCCGGGTAAATCCCGGGGTTTTTTATTGGTTTTTTCATTCAGAAATTTTATTTATCAAAATCCTGCTTATCTCCATCTTCCCCGAGAGGCCGTAAATTAATTAGAATTGGTCCTAATTCTCTTTCTTGGAAAATTCCAGCTGGTGGTTTTTCTTGGGTGGATTTATTATTGAGGAAGAGAGGGAAGTTTACTGGTTGACTGTAATGTCCAGCTTTGTCTTGAATCTGCACAGTCAAGGTAAGGGGCACATAATTTATTCCTTGAATGCCAGCAGTAAATAAGTAAATAAATCCCGAAAATTCTCTTTGGTCTTCTTCTCGAATTCTTATATAGCTAATTGGGTAAACCCCTTTTCCTGCTTGATCTATGATACAGACAATATTTTTCATATCCCCATCAGGGTCTGTGGCTTTTAAATAAACCTTCCAAGTATCTCCAGGCTTAATTTGCTTGGAAGCAAAAGATTCGCTGATTATAGGAGAAGATTTTCCGTATTTCTGTTCCTTTACCTCTATCGGATCTAAAGCTGCACAGCTTGCCAATAAAAAGAGCAAGCTAATAACTACCGCCAATTTCTTGTACATTTCTAACCTCCCAGCTTTTTATTTAATTATATGCTAAGCATTTTCTTTTGTCATTATCCCTAAGTTTCCAAATCGTCTGATCCATTAATATCTATAATATAGATGCCCACAGAAAAAATTTGGTTCGATAAGTTTCGATTAATATTGTCGCTCATTTACCTGCGTCTCATAATCTCCTTAACCCCTCCCTGCCTCCCCTTAAGGTAAGGGGAGGTTGGTGGGGTTTTTCCGTTTATCTGCGTCCTAATAATCTCCCCTATCACCTCTTTAGAAAAGAGGGGAGTGCATTCCTCCCTTTTCTAAAGGGAGGCAAGGAGGGATTATGTTTCACCGCCGAGAGCGCCGAGGACGCAGAGAAATTTTTAGTTATAAGCCACAGAGGGCTCAGAGCACCCAGAGAAAAAGAGAATATTAAACAATTATTTTTAATCCCGAAAATCAGCGTTCATCTGCGTTCATCTGTGTCCCATAATCTCCCCCGCCCCCTCTTTAGAAAAGAGGGGAGTGTATTTCTAAAGGGAGGTAAGGAGGGATTATGATTCACCGCCCTGCTCCCTGCCCCTTGCTCCCCGCATCGCCATTTTCCCCAGTATTCCATCATTCCATTCTTCCATTATTTTCAAGACATTTCTGGACTCCCGCTTGCGCTGGAGTAAAAGAAAAGGCGCTTTTTTCAGAGATCTAAGGAAATTGGCTTGACACGGAGCCTCAAAGTTTGGTAGAAAAAAATGCTTTATATGGGAATTGCATTTTTAAAAATTCTCCTGACCTTTCTCCTCTCCCCATTCTTATTTCCCTCTCCCCTGGGGGAGAGGGTGGGGATGAGGGGGAGTTAAAAAACATGAAAAGAAAAAATATTGAAAAATGCAGAGACCTCAGGAAAAATCAGACTGAAGCTGAAAAGAAGCTCTGGACGATGTTGAGAAATCGCCAAATTGAGGGAGTAAAATTTAGAAGACAGTTTGCCATTAGTAATTATATAGTTGACTTTTATTGCCCTGAACTAAAATTTGGAGTTGAAGTTGATGGCGGAGAACATCACAAGGCGGAATACTTAAAAAGAGACTTAATTAGGACAAGACAATTGGCCAGACATGATATCGAGATAATAAGATTTAGTAATAATGAGGTATTAAATCATATCGAGGGAAAATCCCCCTCACCTTCATCCTCTCCCCGAGGGGAGAGGAAAATAATTAGAAAGTACTCTCCGCCAGGGAAGAGGAAAATACTTAGAAAGTACTCTCCCCTGGGGAGGGGAAAATAGTTAGAATTTACTCTCTCCTATTAGGAGAGGAAGTTGATTAGAAAATATTCTCTGCTGCGCAGAGAGGCAAATATTATTGAATTATCTCAGGCAGGTACCTTCTCCCCCCAGGGGAGAGGGCAGGGGTGAGGGCGGAACAGAAAAGAAAATGAAAGGAGGAGTAAAATTGGCTGATAAATACCATCTTCTGGCTCCGGGACCTACGCCAGTTCCGCCAGAAGTACTAAAGAAATTGTCGGAACCGATAATTCACCATCGAGAACCGGCATTTGAAAAAGTTCTCGAAGAAGTGCGGGCAGGATTGAAATATCTTTTTCAAACCAAAAACGAAGTATTGATTTTTGCTTCCTCTGGAACTGGGGCAATGGAAGGCGCCATAACTAATACTCTTTGTGCTGGGGATAAAGTTATAGTCATTCAAGGAGGAAAGTTTGGCGAGCGCTGGGGAAATATTTGCAAAGCTTATGGTGTTAAGGCGCATATTTTGCCTGTGGAATGGGGGCAGAGCATTGATCCAAATTTAATTGCTCAAACTCTTAAAGATGATCCTTCTATTAAAGCCGTCTTTACCCAGGCCACAGAGACCTCAACAGGCGTTCTTTATCCCATCAAAGAAATTGCAGCTATAGTTTCTCAATATCCAAATACGATAATTGTGGTGGATGCTATTTCCCATCTGGGCGCGGTAGAACTGCCTATGGATGAATGGAAATTAGATGTAGTGGTGGCGGGCTCGCAGAAGGCGCTCATGCTTCCGCCAGGCTTAGCTTTTGCGGCTCTAAGCGATAAAGCCTGGCAGTTTGTGGAAAAATCTACCTTGCCCAAATTTTATTTTGATTTTAAAAAAGAACTAAAGAATCTAAGACAGAATCAAACGGCCTATACGCCTGCCGTATCATTAATCGCCGGCTTAGCAGAGTCGCTAAAAATTATTCAGAGAGAAGGATTAGAGAATATTTTTGCCCGCCATGCTAAGTTGGCCAAAGCCACGCGCGAAGCCATGTTGGCCATAGGCCTCAAGCTTTATGCTCCGCAGGCTTACTCGGATGCAGTTACTGCCATAATGGCTCCTCCCGGGATAGACGCTCAAAAAGTAGTCCGGACTCTCCGGGACAAATACAATATAACTATTGCCGGTGGGCAAGATCAGGCGAAAGGAAAAATTTTCCGCATTGCTCATATGGGCTATATTGATAAATCTGATATAATCGTTGCTGTGGCTGCTGTCGAGATGACTTTAAGGGAGCTTGGTTATTCTGTAGAATTAGGAAAAGGCGTGAAGGCGGCGATGGAAGTGCTTAATAAGTAATCTTAAGGCGAAAGGGTTAAGGCGTGAGCGGGTAAGCAGCAAAAAATAAGGCGTAAGGCACGAGATGAAAAACGCCAAGCGCCTAGCGCAGAGCGCGAGGCGTTAAATAACCATTTTAAGCCTCCTTTTCTAATGGGGGGATTATTAAATCAAAAAGGAAATTTTATGGCAAATATAGTTATTGTGGGCATGCAATGGGGTGATGAAGGTAAGGGCAAGGTCGTGGACCTTTTGACCGAATATGCTGATGTGGTCGTTCGCTTCCAGGGGGGCAACAACGCCGGCCACACTGTAGTAGTAGGGGATCAAACAATTATTCTCCACCTAATTCCTTCCGGCGCTCTTTATGCTGATAAAAAATGTGTTATCGGCAATGGGGTAGTGGTTGATCCGCAAGTTCTCCTGCAAGAAATTGATGAGCTTAGAAAATTAGGGCATTTTAAAAGCGATGAGCAGCTTCTCCTCAGTGAGGATGCTCATTTAATTATGCCTTACCATAAGCTTTTAGATGTAGCCCGTGAGCGGTTGAAAGGCGAAGGGAAAATCGGCACCACCGGTAGAGGGATCGGCCCGGCTTATGAAGATAAAGTAGCCCGAGAAGGAATTAGAGTAGGAGATTTATTAGATAAAGATGTATTCCGCAAAAAGCTGACTGCTAACCTGGCCATAAAAAATTCCTTTCTTACGGCCTGTCTTAATGAAAAAGCATTTGATTTAGAAGAGATATATAAAGAATATACCGGCTATGCTGAGCAACTTAAAAGATACGTAGCTAACACTTCTGTATTTATAAACCAGCAGATAAAAAATGGCCGCCACATTCTTTTTGAGGGCGCGCAAGGAACTCATTTGGATGTAGACCACGGTACTTATCCCTTTGTTACTTCTTCGAACACAGTAGCCGGGGGAGCTTGTACCGGCGCGGGCATTGGTCCCACAAAGATAACCGAAGTAATCGGCGTCTCTAAAGCTTACACTACTCGTGTGGGTAGCGGTCCTTTCCCTACAGAATTAAAAGATGAGATCGGCCAGCGCATTCGAGAGCGAGGCAGAGAATTTGGAGCAACTACGGGAAGGCCCAGAAGATGTGGGTGGCTGGATATTCCTTTGCTTAAAGATGCTATCCGCCTTAATGGGCTTACTGGTATCGCTTTAACCAAAATGGATGTTTTAAGTGAATTTTCTACGATAAAGATTTGCATCGGATACAAGTATGGAAAAGACCTGATTGATGAAGTACCCTCTTCGGTGGAGATTTTGAGCAAATGCGCGCCAATTTATGAAGAATTTCCGGGATGGAAAACGGAACTGCGGAATTTTCGCAAATTTCCGGATTTGCCCAAGGCTGCTCAAGATTACATAAGACGCATTGAAGAATTGACAGAAACAGAAGTTATTTTAGTTTCAGTGGGAGAGCGGCGCGAAGAGACTATTTTGCGGCGCAATCCTTTTTTTTAAATAGAGTCCTCAAACGTAGGGCAAGGGCTTGTTCCTTGCCTTATGCGGCAAGCCATAAATGTTAAAATTTTCACCGCCGAGATCGCCGAGGGCGCAGAGAATTTTTTAATTATGAGCCACAGCGGACTCAGAGCACCCAGAGAAAAAGGGAATATTAAGTAATTATTTTCAATCCTGAAAATCTGCGTTTATCTTCTTCCTTATAATCTCCCCCGTCCCCTCTTTAGAAAAGAGGGGGGTATTCCTCCCTTTTCTAAAGGGAGGCTAGGAGGGATTAGGATTCACCGCCGAGCGCGCCGAGTGCACCGAGATTTCTCCCATTATTCCATCATTCCAACATTCCATTATTCCTTTATTATTTTTTTCTTAACACTCAAACACTTAACACTAAAGACTCAACACTTAACACTTATTTGCCCATTATTCCTGCATTCCATCACCATTAAATAATAGAATGCATTTTTCCCATAAAAAAAGCTTGCTCCGCGAGAAGAAAAAGATTAAAATATTTACATTAGACGTGATCACGTGAGGCGTAAGGAGCCTAAAAATTAAAATCTGCGAAAATCTGCTTTAATCTGCG
>Ga0078972_1001487_pt1 | contig 86934 bp, 61 predicted proteins | sample YelNatPaOPGAMG01_FD_67568 | JGI IMG/M metagenome (GOLD analysis project Ga0078972, IMG submission 67568) | Hot spring thermophilic microbial communities from Obsidian Pool, Yellowstone National Park, USA - OP-RAMG-01 (SPADES assembly) (version 2) | ecosystem: Environmental > Aquatic > Thermal...
GAGGGTGCTTCTTAACTGCGGCCATAGCGTCGTCCACCTTAGAAAACAGTGTGATAATGAAATCTTCATGGGACATGGGATTCTCCTTATCAATAGTTTTGAATTTCTATCCATACTATCGGAGAGAATCCCTTGTCTCTCTAAACTAGCACCATCGGTTACTAGCTCAGCAATTCAGAGAGAAGAAGAGGCGGGCACTATTTCAGTTTGATTGAAACACAAATAAAATCAACTAATTATAGAAATAGACCTTAAGTTTTGATTTTCAACTGACTGTAACCTCATCTCAAGGTATTTTTAAATTAAACTGAACCACTACCTAATAGGCGATTTTTCGTAACTCATTGAATTATGAGGTTAAATATCTTAGGTACTCTCTGAATCGCTGTACTAGCTTTTGGTACTAGCTTTTGGCGGTCTAAATGTGTTATATTGTTCAAAACAATGTTTAATGTTTAATTATGATCTAATGTTTAATATGATCAATCTTTCCCTGGTTATAATTAGCCGTAAGTTTTAGAGATAAGAGGTTGTCTATCAAGGTCGGAAATGTCGGCTATCTTTCTCTGGGGGACCGGCCTTAGGGGGTTGGCTGAAGAAACCAGCCCAGAGGTGCTGTCAAGGTCAACCCTATCCACTGCTGCCTTCGATCTTTCAGAGCTGGCGCCCTGGTTTGCTTTCTCCATAGTCAAGGAAGGGCCAAAAAGCAGGTGCTGGGTATCATCGCGGCCGGCAAAAGAGCATCCTCCCCTGATTATCACTGGCAATTGCTCTTCCAGCCTTGATCTAGCCTGGCACTTTTATCGGCTGGACATCCTTTCGGTCTGGGGTTCGGTTCTTCCACTAAGCCAGTGGGCGGGAAGAGGACAGTTTGGCCGAAGATGGCTTTCTCCGCCGGGCAATATCTATGCAGCCTGGCGTCTGCCCAATCCTCCAAGGCCCTGGGGTGATATGCTCTCCCTGCTGGTAGGGTATATGATTATTCAGGGGCTTAAGAGTGCCGGAATTTCGGTGCGGCTCAAATGGCCTAATGATCTAGTGCTCGACAGGAAAAAGGTGGGTGGGATTCTGATTGAGGCCAAGAGGGAGGCGATTATGGCCGGAGTAGGCATTAATCTTTCTTCATCGCCGCAGAAAGATCAGCTTGATGATCCGCTGGCACTTTCTCCGACCTCTTTGAAGGCAGCAGGGGGGTGTTCAGCCAAGGCACTGGATCTTTGGATTAGACTGGTGCAGACCGGCCAGGCCATCTATCAGCAAATAATTGACTGCGGCAGCCCAAAGCGGTTTGTCGCTGACCTTGAGCCCCATCTTGCCTTTATGGGTGAGGAGGTGGCCATTGATGATTATCGGCAAGCCAGTCTCTATCAGGCCAAGACTATAGGGCTTGATAGCCGAAGTGGTGGCCTTCTGATTCAGGTGGCCGGCAGAGAGCGGATAATCCATTCAGGAAAGATCTACCCACTTAGCAGCGGCCAGCGCTTTAAAACTGATGAGTGATCAGTGAAAAAAATCAGAAAGCTATAAGGAAAAAGTTATAAGAAATATAAAAAGTTATAAAAAATATAAGAAAAAAAGTTAAAAAGTTATAAGAAATTAGATTATCAGCATGAGAACAAATTAGACTACCAGAGAACAAATCAGACTACCAGGAAAGAGGATACAAAGAGTATACAAATGAGGATAGAATGAAAATTAATAAAGTAAAAACATTCGACCAGCTGATCGAGAGCATTCGTGGGAAAAGAATACTTGTGGCCAACCGGGGAATTCCGGCAAGGCGGATTGTGCGCTCCATCCGAGAGGTATTCAACGCCATTCCGATTATGACGGCTACCGATGTTGATAAAACCGCCCCCTTTACCTCAGGGGCTCAGGAGCTGCTTCTTCTTGGGGAAAATTCTCGGGCCTACCTAGACATAGATCTGATTATCTCCCTGGCCAAGGCACGAGATATTTGCGCCATTCACCCTGGCTGGGGGTTTATTTCTGAAGACAGCTCCTTTCCGGCTAAGTGCGAGGAGGCGGGTATTTTATTCATTGGCCCGAGCAGTGAGGCCATGAAGCTTTTGGGCAATAAGGTTGAGGTTCGGGCCTTGGCCCGCAAGTTAGGGATTCCGGTTGTGCCGGGCTCATCAGGTGCAGTCAGTGTAGATGAGGCAAGGGAGATAGCCAGAGAGCTTGGCTTTCCGATCATGCTCAAGGCCGAAGGGGGAGGCGGAGGCAGAGGGATTTATGAAATCTACACCGAAGAGCAACTGGAGCGGGCCTTTGACAAGGCCTCAGCTCTGGCTCAGGCTACCTTTGGCAATCCCAGGCTGTATGTGGAGCGGCTCCTGCCCTCTGTCCGCCATCTTGAGATTCAGGTTGCGGCTGACCGCTATGGAAATGTTTTTGCTTTTGATGAGCGCGACTGCACGGTTCAGAGAAAACACCAGAAGCTGATCGAGATTACCCCTACACCCTGGCCTGGCATGAGCCAAGATCTTCGCAACCGGCTAAAGCGCTACGCCGAGGATCTGATTCGGCACGTTGGCTATTACTCCTTAGCCACTGTGGAATTTTTGGTGGATGCCCAAGGAAATCCTTATCTGATTGAGGTCAACACCCGGCTTCAGGTGGAGCATGGGATCACCGAGTGCCGCTACGGAATCGACCTGGTGGAAGAGCAAATCGCTATTGCCTTTGGTGCTGCCTTGCGGTTTAATAAAAAGGAGACCATACCCTTCAACTGGGCCATGCAGGTTCGGATAAACTGCGAAGACCCGCAGAACAATTTTGCTCCTAACGCCGGTCTGATCACCCGCTACATCTCACCCGGCGGCCAGGGCATACGGGTTGACTCCTGTGTGTCCTCAGGCTATGAATTTCCCTCAGAGTATGACTCTGCCGCCTCGCTGCTGATTGCCTACGGAAAGAGCTGGACCAAGGTGCTGGGAATCATGGATCGGGCCCTGCGGGAGTATATTGTCAGCGGGGTAAAGACCACTATACCCTTTCATCTTCAGATTATTGACCATCCAAAATTCAGAGCTGGTGATTTTGATACCAATTTTATTGCCAATACCCCTGAGCTCCTGAGCTATCAGGAGCATGAGCCAGAGCCTTTGCGGCTTTCAAGGCTGGTGGCTGAGATCTGCGCCAGAGGCTATAATCCCTTTGTCCAGCTTGGTGAATATCGGGGGAGGCAGGACAAGCGGCTTGGAAGATTTGTGCCCGCTATGCCTGAGAAAAACTTCGATCAATACCGCTCTCCCTATCCCAGGCGAGATCGCGGCGCGCTCCTTGACTATGTCCGTGATTCAGGTGTGGTTCATTTCACTGATACTACAAGTCGCGATATTACTCAGTCAAACAGCGGAAACCGCTTTCGGCTGGCCGAGGACAGGCTCATCGGCCCATACCTTGATCATTGCGGTTTCTTTTCCCTGGAAAACGGCGGTGGAGCGCATTTCCATGTAGCCATGATGGCTAACATGACCTATCCCTTTCAGGAAGCCAAGGAATGGAACCAATTTGCACCTCAAACCCCAAAGCAGATCCTAATCCGATCGACTAATGTTTTGGGCTACAAGCCTCAGCCAAAGAACCTGATGCGGCTTACCGCCGAGATGATTTGCGAGCACTACGATATCATCCGCTGCTTTGATTTTTTGAACCATATCGAAAATATGGAACCCTTTGCCGAAGTGGCCCTGAATTCTTCGGCCAATGTCTTTGAGCCAGCCATATCTCTTTCCTGGGCCGCGGGGTTTGATGTGCCTCACTATCTTGGCGTGCTGGATAGAATCGTCGATATGGTGGCCAGGGTCTGCGGCTTAGACAGAAAGAAAGCCACAAGCCTTTTTATTCTCGGCCTGAAGGATATGGCTGGAGTCTGCCCCCCGCGGTTTATGCGGGAGCTGGTTTCAGCCATTAGAAAGCGCTATCCAGATCTAGTCATTCACTATCATCGGCACTACACCGATGGCCTGTTTGTTCCAGCCATAGGGGCTGCGGTCGAGGCAGGAGCCCGGATCGTGGATACGGGGATTGGCCCTGCTGTCCGCTGGTATGGGCAGGGGGATGTTCTGGCCACTGCTGCCTATATCGAGGGCGAGCTTGGCCTGCCGACTAACCTGAATAAAGAGATGATCCGAAGCTGTGGCTTCCTCCTAAAGCAGATCATGCCCTATTATGACCGATACGCTGCTCCCTATTTTCAAGGGATTGATCATGATGTGGTATTACATGGGATGCCAGGCGGGGCTACCTCTTCCTCGCAAGAAGGGGCTATGCAGCAGGGCTATATTCACCTTCTGCCCGCTATGCTTCATTTTTTGGCCGGAATCCGCACCATTGTCCGCTATCATGATGTTACCCCAGGGTCTCAGATTACTTGGAACACGGCTTTTTTGGCTGTAACCAGTGCTTTCAAGCGGGGTGGTGAACAGGAGGTGCGACACCTGCTCAATGTGCTGGATAAGGTGGTCAATACGCCTGAGGAGGAGATGAGCGATGAGCTAAAAAAAGAGCGCCTGATCATCTACCGAGATAGTAATGACGCCTTCAGGGAGCTTTTATTGGGGAAATTTGGCCCGCTTCCCCTGGGTTTTCCGCCCGATTGGGTGTATGAGAGCGCCTTTGGCCCAGGCTGGCGGGAAGCTATAGCCAGACGGAGCGAAAGCGCTTCCCTTGATTGTGCTTGCCTGGAGGATGTGGATATTGAGGCTGAGCGCCAGGCTCTTGCCTCTCACCTCAAGCGCGAACCCTCAGCGGAAGAGCTGGTGATGTATCTAAATCATCCCGGCGATGCCTTAAAGACCATTCGGTTCCAGCAGCAGTTCGGCGATCCGAACCTTCTGCCCCTGGATGTATGGTTTGAGGGTCTGCTTCCCAATCAGGAGTTATATTTTAATGATAGTGGCGGCAAGCCCCACCTTATGACTATTGTCGATATTTCAAGACCAAACGATCAGGGCATGAGTCTGGTTCGCTATGCCCTCGATGGTGAATTCTTTACCTATCCGGTCAAGGTGTCTGAAGCAGTCAAGGGAAAGGTGGGGGCCATTGAGATGGCCGACAAAAATAACCCCTACCATGTGGCCTCACCCTGCAATGGAGATCTTTGGATCATGTACGTCAGTGTCGGTGATATGGTCAAAAAGGGGGAAGAGCTTTTCAATATCACCATCATGAAACAGGAAAAGGCGGTTCTTTCCCCAATGGATGGGATCGTGAAGCGAATTCTCAAATTTGCTAATTATAAAGAGGATAAAAAGATGGTGCCGGTCAAAGAGGGTGAGCTGATCGTGGAGCTTGTCCCCATTGGCAGGATGTGCCCAAGGTGCTCTTTTGCAGTGGCTAGCCAAGAGTTTAACTTCTGCCCCAATTGCGGTGGGAAACTAGCTGAGTGAGGAGGGCCAAGCAATAAAGTGAATGAGGAGGGCCAAGCAATAATAAGCCAAGCAATAATAAAACAGGGCCAAGGAATCAATGAATAAGCACAAGGAATCAATGAGAATAAGCAATCAATGAACCTTATTCCAGAGCGAATGCTTGATTGCATTTTAAAATCAATCAGTTAACTTTCACAAAATGTGTGAGTTAACATTCTGGAATATAAAGCTTTTCAGGTGTTCACTCTGGATTCAGGATGAAGGAACCACAAGCGAGGAGTGAAGAAATCACAAAGAGGCCAATCCAACTAGTATTTCAGAGAAAAAGAAGTTAATTCATAGTGAGCTTGGTATGAAATACTTAGTCGTAGGCACAGGAGCGCTGGGGAGTATCTTTGGTGGATTTTTACACCTAAGCGGCCAGGAAGTAGGTTTTTTGGGCAGGGGGGAGCATTTTGAGCACATCCGCAGGCAGGGATTACTCATTCGGGGTATCTGGGGGGAGCATAGGGTGAGTGGACTTAAAACCTTCTCTTCCCCACGGGAGGTTTCCTCGACCTGTAAGGTCATTCTGCTGTGTGTTAAATCCTTTGATACGGCTGAGGCTGTGCGGCAGACAGCTAATCTTTTGGCTGAAGATGGCCTGGTAGTCTCGCTTCAAAATGGCCTTGGTAATGTGGAAAAAATTGCGGCCGAAGTAGGCTCAAGGCGCACGCTCGGAGGCCGGGTTATTTTTGGAGTTGAGATTCCAAGACCTGGTGAGGCTCAGGTTACCGTATGCGCCGATAAGGTAGTGCTCGGAGCTGTTGGGCCGCAAGGAGCAGATCGAGAGAAGATCAAACAGATTGTTGAAGATTTTTGCCGGGCGCATATTCCAACCGAGATGGTTGATCAGATATTTCCCTTTATCTGGGCCAAGGTTTTGTACAATTGCGCCCTCAATCCGCTGGCTGCCCTGCTTGGGGTAACCTACGGAGAATTAGGAGAAAATCCCCAGACGCAGGCCATTATGAAAGAGATCATAGCTGAAATCTACCAGGTGGCGGCCCGAATCGGCATAACCCTGCCTCAGAGCAGCGCGGAAAGCTATTTTGATCACCTCCTCAATACGCTCATCCCAGCCACAGCCTCACACCACGCCTCCATGCTCCAGGACCTGCGGCGGGGAAAGAGAACCGAAATCGACGCTCTGAATGGGGCCATCAGTCAGATGGCCTCTGAACTTGGCCTGCCAGCCCCTGCTAATCTTCTTATCAGCCGCCTGATCCACTTTTGTGAATCTCGCCATACTACTGGCTCTACCACTGGCTCTGCTAGTGGATAGAAAACGGGGCAGAGGCTGGAAAATCGGGCTGCTGAAAGCCTCTGGGTTGCTGAAAACCTATTGTATAATGTATAAAACGATTGAATAGAATGGCCGGCTGCGGAAAGCCCCTAGGTTTTAAGACCTAGCGCGTGAGTTTAAGACCTAGCGCGTGAAAAGAGTGGATAAAACAAGAAAAAAGAAATGAGGAAAATCGAGTATGAAATCCTTTCGGAAGGAACTTTGGTTTAAAACCGAAAAACGCCGTGAGTTTATCAACATTACCCCTCAGGTTGAGACCTGTCTGGCTGAGAGTGGAATTAGAGAAGGCCTGTGCCTGATCAATGCCATGGACATCGCCTCTTTGGTGTTTATTAGCGATGATGAGCCAGGGCTCCATCAGGATTATGAAAGGTGGCTTGAGCATCTGGCTTTCCATGAGCCCATCTGCCAATACCTCCATAATCGGACCGGAGAGGACAATGCGTATACTCACCTGAAGCGCCAGCTCATGGGCAGGGAGGTGGTGGTAGCCGTTAGTGGTGGGCGGCTTGACTTTGGCCCCTGGGAGCAGATCTTCTATGGTGAGTTTGACGGCCAAAGGCGCAAGCGGGTGCTGGTTAAAATTATCGGGGAGTGAAAGAAATAGTGATTTCTTTCACTAAATTTTTTACCTTAAAAGTTTTTATCTTAAACACTTACTGGCTATTTTACTGGCTCTTTCGCTAAGTAAATATAAATTAACGATAATTTCTTCGAGGCCAAAACCTTAAGATTGGCCTTTAATTTTAGTGATTCCATACTTAGCGAAAAGACCACTTATCTTGCTGATCCGGTGAGTGAGCAGCTCTTAGCGCCTTTGGGATGATGAGGCTTGCGGGGTTTTTAAGCCAATTAGGCTCTCTTTTGGCGGTATTTCTTTTTATATTGCTCAAAATCCCATCCTTGCAGGAATTTTCTAGCCGCGCCGACCCCTGACTCGAATAGCCGCCTGCTTTTTTCCCTCGACAGGTTGAATTCCGTGGTTCCAACACCAAGGGTAGGAATGGGAATCGTGCGGGCAAACTGGGCTTCAGCCAGGTGATAGGCGTCGTGGGCTTCCATCATGGTCTCAAAGAGTGCGGCAAACATAGTGATAGGGCCGTTGATGATCTTTGGCTTTCCATCAGTTGGGCCAACCAGCTTAAAGCCAAAGGTAGGCCAGGGAGGATTATCAGTGCCATCATCCATGAGCCAGACAGGAAAATTGCTCAGAATACCGCCATCGACGATATAGCAAGTGGTGCCGGTGGTATCCTTTAGGATAACGGGCTCATAAAAAAAGGGAATACTCATGCTCATTCTAACTGCCAAAACTACATCAAGCTCATCGGGCAATATCCCGTAATCGACAATATCACGGGGAAGGATCAGCATTTTGCCTCGGGTTATGTCTGCGGCAATTACCTGTAGCTTATAGCGAAACCGTGGATCATTTTTGTACTCATCCATGATCAGGTCCTTGAATTTTTTCACCCTTCCCCTTGGCGCGCGATCGAGAAGGTCTTGCAGCCAGGATTCAAAAAATTTTCCCTCATAGATTCCCTTTTCAAAACCAAGGCTCAGAGCTGGTCCTAAGCCAGGCAGTTTGTCCAGCCACCCCTTATCCTGAAATTTTCGGTAATCCAGCCGTTGGATGATGTTTTTTAAATCTCCTGCTGTATAGCCGGCAGCAATCAGACAAGCAACAATAGCTCCGGCTGAGGTACCGGCCACATTTTCGAATTGAAACCCTTGCTCTTCAATAACGGAGACTGCTCCAACAAGAGCGATACCTTTTACTCCACCACCTTCAAAAACGGCATCAATCTTATTCATAGCTTACTTATTCTCCTTATCTTTTTTCTTTTTCCTGATCGTGTTTTGTTTTAGTATAGCATAAAATAAAATTATTATCTTGAAAAAAAGATCGCTTTTGGATAAAAAGGTTGATTCATATCATCATTATCAGTATGATAAAAGATCTTTTGACTACCGGACACATTTTATCTTCTGGTTTTGTATGTGCCTTCTAAGTGTAGGCGTTTCATGTCATTCCCGCATAGGCGGGAACCCAGAGGGTTGCTGCAACCATACATGGATTACCACTTTTGCGGGAATGACGATAAAAGTGTCTGGTAGTGAAAAGATCTTCTGACAAGAGGGGAAGGGGTGAGAGGGCTTTGTGTGTATTCCCTTTGGGAGCGTCGCATGCGACGTAACATCGAAGTTGTGTCGAGGAGAAAAGATTGGGTGCTTTAGGATTTAACCTATTGATAATATGAGATAATAATGGTATACTGCAAATTGGCATTTATTTTGCATGTTCAATCAGAAAGATAAAGATGTCCGAAATATGAATATTTACTATCTTAACTATGTTAAAATAATGATGAGGATAATTCCTGACTTTGAATAATATATGGGGAAAATATAAGATTAGAGCCTAACATTATCTATACTGAATCTATACTGAGAAGAGCGAGATCTTCAAAATGTCCCTCCTGCAAAAAGCGGAAATCCATGATGCTGTCCTCTGGATTTTAAGCTTCCGCAAGGCGGGAGGAAACAAGAGGGAAAACATTTGGTAGTAATATATTAATATTGGTATTATAGGTGATAATACTAGAGCCGGGCTATTTAGGGGATGAGGTAGCGATCGCAATCGCCAAGCCCACAGATAGCCCTGCGGCGTATAAAGCGACAGGATAAAGATGAGACTTGCCCGGATGGGGCAAGATCAGAAAATCAAAAGATCAACCAAGGAGGTAGCCGATTATGGCCAAGGCAGTTGGAATTGACTTAGGTACGACGAATTCCTGTATAGCTGTGATGGAAGGAGGAAAGCCGGTAGTTATCGCCAATGCTGAAGGGGGGAGGACTACTCCCTCAGTTGTGGCTTTCACCGAGGATGGTCAGCGTCTGGTGGGGCAGATAGCCAAACGCCAGGCAGTGATTAATCCAGAATCCACGATTTTTTCAGCCAAGCGGTTCATTGGCCGAAACTATAATGAAGTGGGATCAGAGATCAAGATTGTTCCCTACAAGGTAGAGCCTGGCCCTAACAATGCGGTTCGGTTTAATATTAGGGGTAAGCAGTATGCGCCAGAGGAGATTTCGGCTTTGGTGTTGCGCAAACTGGTGGATGATGCCTCCAATTATCTAGGTGAGCGGGTCAAGCAGGCGGTTATAACTGTGCCGGCCTATTTTAATGATGCCCAGCGTCAGGCAACCAAGGATGCGGGGAAAATCGCCGGGCTTGAGGTACTAAGGGTGATCAATGAGCCGACAGCAGCCGCTCTGGCTTATGGCATGGAGAAGAAGAAAAACGAGACCATCATGGTTTTTGACCTTGGCGGAGGAACCTTTGATGTCTCCATTCTGGAAGTAGGCGAAGGGGTCTGCGAGGTTCGATCGACTTCAGGTGATACGCATCTGGGTGGCGATGATTTCGACAAAGCCATTGTTGATTGGCTGGCTGAGGAATTTCGCCGTGAGCAGGGAATTGATCTTCGGGGTGACCGCCAGGCCTTGCAGCGGCTCTATGAGGCTGCGGAAAAAGCCAAGTGTGAGCTCTCGAGCATGGCCCAGACCACAATCAATCTTCCCTTCATCACTGCTGACGCCAGCGGGCCAAAGCACCTATCCATGACCTTGACTAGGGCCAAGTTTGAACAGCTGACCCACCATCTGGTTGAGCGCTGTATGGGGCCGGTCAGACAGGCCTTAAGTGATGCCAAACTGACCGAAAACGACATTGATGAGGTGATTCTGGTGGGCGGAGCCACCCGTATGCCTGCGGTTCAGGAACTGGTGCGTAAATTGACTGGCGGCAAGCAGCCGAACATGTCAGTTAACCCTGATGAGGTTGTGGCTGTGGGAGCAGCTATTCAGGCCGGAATCATTCAGGGAGAGGTGCGGGATGTGCTCCTGCTGGACGTAACGCCTCTGTCCCTTGGTGTGGAAACCCTTGGCGGAGTCATGACCAAGCTGATTGAGCGAAACACCACGATCCCGACCAGAAGGTCTGAGGTTTTCTCAACTGCCGAAGATAACCAGCCGGCAGTGGATATTGTAGTTCTGCAAGGAGAGCGGCCAATGGCTAGGGATAATCGTCAACTTGGCCGCTTTAAGCTGGAAGGTATCCGCCCGGCACCTCGTGGAGTGCCTCAGATCGAGGTTACTTTCGATATTGATGCCAATGGGATCTTGAATGTTTCGGCTAAGGACCGGGACACGGGCAAGGAACAGAAGATCACTATCAGCGGATCGACTAACCTGGACAAGAGTGAGATCGAGCGTATGATCCGCGATGCCGAGGCTCATGCAGCCGAGGACCGAAGCCGCAAGGAAGCCATCGAGGAGCGCAATCAGGCTGACTCTCTGGCCTATCAGGTGGAGCGGATGCTGCGTGAGTTGGGTGATCGGGCTCCAGTCCATGAAAAGGCACGCTGTGAGCAGCTGATTGCTGATATCCGCCAGGCTATCAAGGATGAGGCGCCGGTGGAGAGGATCCGGCAATTGAAGAGCGATCTGCAGCAGGCTTCCTATAGTCTAAGTGCTGCTGCCCAGCAGGCTGGAGTTGGTGGTCCGGCGACGGGTACAGGTACAGGCTCAGCCGCTGGAGGAGCCAGAGGTGGCAGCCAGCCTTCAGGCGGTGAAGATGTAATTGATGCTGAGTTTACCGAAAAGTAATCTAGCGCTTGAAGGAGTAGACTATCTTGAAGGAGCAGACTATGAAGAGACGGCAAGAAGAAAAATCTCAGCAGATTCAAGAACAAAGGGCAGATAAGTCAAAGGAAGAAGAGGCCGGACCGCATCCTGTCCGGCCTGCTGAGAGTCTGGCTGAGGAAGAAAGTGAAGCTATCGCCCAACAGAAGGAGGCCATCAGAGAGGAAGAGGCTGCGGCTCGCAAACAGATTGATGAATTAGATCAGATGGTAGCTAGCCTGAGACAGCAGCTCCAAGAGATGGAAGATCGCTGGAAGAGAGCGGCTGCGGACCTTGACAACTACCGCAAACGCTTTGATCGGGAGCTTGAGCGGCTTCGATTTGCTGAGCGGGATTTTGTTCTTCGCGAGTGGCTGGCAGTGGTGGACAATATGGAGCGGGCCCTGCGGGCCGCGGAAAATGCCTCGGATAACCCCTGGTATCAGGGTATGCAGGCTATCTATCAACAGATGCATAGCATTCTCCATCAGTTTCGAGTAACCCCCATCAATCCGAAGGGGGAGTTCTTTGATCCGCAGCGGCATGAGGCCGTAGCTACGGTTGATCTGGAAGATCAGCCTGAGGGGATCATTGCCGAAGTGGTTGAGCCTGGCTACATCATCTGTGATCGTATTCTGCGGCCGGCAAAAGTTATTCCAGTGAGGCATCAGGCCAAAAAGGAAGGCAAAAAGTAAGGTTACGAGGGTAATTAATGGCCATTAAGTTTCAGGATTATTATCAGGTGTTAGGTGTTCCCCGCAATGCCTCGCAGGATGAGATCCAGCGCGCCTATCGAAAGCTGGCCCGAAAATATCATCCTGATATCAACAAGAGCCCGGATGCGGAAGAGCAGTTTAAGAAGATCAGCGAGGCTTATGAGGTACTGAAAGACCCAGAAAAGCGCAGGAAATACGACATGCTTGGAGAAAACTGGCGTGCGGGTCAGGATTTCACACCCCCGCCGGGTTGGGACTTTTGGACCAGCCGCGCTGGCACTGGGGGAGGATTTAATTTCAGTGACCTTGGGGGACTTGGTGGCAGAAATTTCAGCGACTTTTTCGAGGCCCTGTTTGGAGCAGGTCTGGGTGGTTTTCGGACCACCACCGGACGAGCCAGAGCAGAAGGCTGGACAGCTCGAGGCCAGGATCGGGAGGCCGAGATTACTATTTCTTTGGAAGATGCCTATTATGGGGCCAAGAAAACTATTTCTCTGGAATCCCTAAAACCAGATCCGACCACAGGCCACATGCAGCGTACTACCCAAAACCTTGAGGTTACGATTCCGGCAGGGATAACCGATGGCCGTCGCATCCGGCTCAGTGGTCAGGGGGAGCCAGGGATTGGCGGTGGCCCACCCGGGGATTTATACCTTCTGGTGCACATTGCTCCCCATCCAGTTTTCCAGCTAAAAGAATATGATTTGATCGTGGAAGTGCCGGTAGCGCCCTGGGAGGCAGCCCTTGGGGCTCAGGTTGAGGTGCCAACTATGGAGGGGACAGCCAGGGTAAAAATTCCACCTGGGATTCAGAGCGGACAGCGGCTGCGACTGCGAGGCAAAGGGCTAGCTAAGCCAGGAGGAGAACGGGGCGATTTGTATGCCTTGATTCAGGTAGCAGTGCCTAAGACATTAAATCAAAAAGAGCGGGAGCTTTTTGAGGAACTGGCTAGGCACTCCTCTTTTCAGCCGAGGCAGCGATCGTAAGGGGGAAAAACCATGGGAGAAGAACATCGTTATGAGATCGTGGTTCGGTGTTTGAATCAAGGTTTTCCCGGCCTGTTTCGCTTGTCTGATCTAGCCCAGATAGTTGGCCTGCATCCAGACCTTGTCAGGCGGTTTCTGACACTTGGACTTATTGAACCGGCTAGACTTTGGCCAGAGCCTCTATTTACCGAGGAGGCGATCTTGCGGATCAGCCGTATTCTCAGGCTGCGCCGGGACATGGGGGTGAATTTAGCCTCTGCGGGCATTATCCTTGATTTGCTCGATCAGATTGAGGAGCTCAAAAGAGAGCTTGACCGTCTGCGAAGGCTATAAGCTAGACCTATAAGACTTTACGGCTATAAGACTAAGTGGTCCTTTCGCTAAGTGCATAACACAAGGGCACAGCGGATCAATTATGCTATCATTGGTCCCGCCCAGCTTGCGTATTTTTGTTAGCGAGAAAACCACTAAGATTATATAATACAGAAAAGCTAAGACTATAGATACAGAAGATAAGATATAGTTTCTCAAGGAGGTTATATATCCATGCCAATTGATGTGGGAGTAAAGGGTGTCGAAACCCATCAATTCCAGGCCGAGGTAAAAAAGGTTCTGGACATCGTTATTCATTCTCTGTATACCGATCGAGAGATCTTTATCCGCGAGCTGATATCCAATGCGGTTGATGCCCTTGAAAAGTTTCGGCATGAGAGTTTGCTTCACAAAGAAGTGTTTGACGGACACCTCTCGCTTGAGATTTTGATCAACACGGATGAAAAAGCCCATACTCTAACCATTATCGATACCGGGATCGGCATGACCCACGACGAGCTGATCACTAACCTAGGCTCTATTGCCCACTCAGGATCTCAGCAGTTTCTTGCTCAACTGGCTGAGGCGGCTCGGCAGGATATCAACCTGATCGGTCAATTTGGGGTTGGCTTCTATTCCGCCTTTATGGTGGCTGATCGAGTAAGGGTTCAGACTCGCAGCTTCCGGCCCGAGGAGCAGGGATGGGAGTGGGTGAGTGATGGATCTGGCACCTACACCATAGCCCCGATGGATGGGCTTCGCCGGGGAACTAAGGTTATTCTTGAGCTAAAAGAAAATGCCTACGAATTTGCAGATCCTGAGGTCATCAAACGGGCCATAAAGCGCTACTCGAACTTTGTTCCCTTCCCCATTCTGGTCAGGGGAGAGCGGGTCAACACTATCCAGGCCATCTGGACCCGCAACAAGAGCGAAATCAAGGATGAGGAGTACACCGAGTTTTACAAATTTATCGCTAACGCCTTTGATGAGCCTCTGTATTTTCTCCACTTTAGCGCTGATGCCCCCTTGGCTATCAAGGCTCTTTTATTTGTCCCCAAGGAGAACCTTGAGCGGTTCGGCTTTGGCAGGATGGAGCCAGGGGTTGATCTCTACTGCCGCAAGGTGCTAATCGCCAAACATCCCGAAGGACTTCTGCCAGAGTGGATGAGGTTTTTGCGGGGAGTGATCGACAGCGAAGATCTGCCCCTTAATATCTCTCGAGAGACTCTGCAGGATAACACCATTGTCAGAAAGATCAACCAGGTGATCAGCAGCCGTTTCCTCAAGTTTCTTGAAGATGAAGCCAGAGATAATCCGGAAAAATTCAACAATTTCTGGAACACCTTTGGCATATTCCTGAAGGAGGGCACAGTTAATGATTTCCAGCATCAGAAGGAGATCGCCAGGCTGCTGCGCTTCGAGTCATCTAAAACCGAGCCAGGCAAACTAACCTCGCTGGCTGAGTACATCGAGCGGATGAAAGAAGGGCAGAAAGTGATCTATTATCTCAATGGCCCATCACGGGAGATCATTGAGTCTGGGCCCTACCTTGAAGCTTTCCGCAACCGTGATCTTGAAGTTATCTACACCCATGATCCTATCGATGATTTCGTTATGAGCAATCTGCATGAATTCGAGGGCAAAAAGCTCCTTTCTGCTGATCAGGCTGATCTTGAGCTGCCAGAGGAGAAAAAAGAGGAAGCAAAAGGGGAAGAGGTTAAGGTAGCCGAGTCTTTGAGCCCTGATCAGATAAAATCTCTAACTGCCTGGCTCAAGGAGATTTTGGCCAATCGGGTCAAGGATGTGGTCGAGTCTCACCGCCTAGTGGACAGCCCAGCCATTGTGGTCAATCCGGACAGCGGTCTGAGCAGTGCCATGCGAAGGGTCATGCAGGTTGTGGATAAAAAGCTCAGCCAGGAGCTGCCCCACCTGACCATGGAGATAAACCCCCGGCATCCCCTGATCCGCGGTTTGGATAGGTTGCGAGCTCAGGATCCAGAGTTTGCCAAGATCGTAGGTGAGCAGATTTTCGATAATGCTCTAATCGCCGCTGGCCTTCTGGCCGAACCAAGGAACATGGTGGATCGGATGTACCGCATTCTGGAGCGAGTTACCCAGTAGGGGTGGTACAATAGGGCGATACGCAGGGTGGCCAAATAGGGGAGGAGAGTGCAAGAAGAAAGATTTTTTCAACCTTAATTTTCATGCCTCATCAAGTTTAATTTTATCTTTTTCTCCCCTGACACCCTCTCCAATCCTCCATCAAGGCGGGAGAGAGTATGAGAGGACCTTCCCCTTCCCATAAAATATAGATGGGGGGGACCACAAGAGATTTTTCTTGCCTTGCTGTTAGCTTTTTAGTATAGTTATTAATATTTCGAGTTTCTTTTAGTATTTTCGAATTGTCGAACAGGGGTTTTCTTCAGGCTTCTTTGGGCAGTATCTTGTTTTTTCTCTTTTTCAGCAAGCCAGGTGATAATTTTTCATCTCTATTCAGTTTCTTATCCGGCATGAGAAAAGGTTTAAGGGGGGGATGAAAAAGATGGGTAATTGGCTCCAGAGGCAGTTTCAGCAGTGGCAATTTCGAAGAGCAAAGAGAAAGTTTCAACAATGTGTGGCTGGAGAATCAGCCGAGACCTTTCCGCAGGTTCTTTTTCATCTGATAGATCTACTCTTTAAGATGAATCCTGATTTTAGGAAAAGTATCCAAGGTTTTACCGGAAGCTACCAATTCAAGAGTGAAGACAGACGGGTGGCTTTTTTGGCCACCTTCGACCATGATCGGCTAACCATCGAAGAGACCATATCTGCTGAAGCTGATATTACTATAACCTTCAAAGACAGTCGAGGGATTATCAATACCTTAATTTCCCCCAGGAAAGATATTCTGAAAACTCTTCGTGAAAATGAAGTGGCTCTCCAGGGAAATCCAAACTATTTTTATAAACTTGGATTTTTAACTGATCACATTCAATTGGCTCTGAACGAGGAGGGTTGTCTCAGTAGCCACAGTCAATCTCATTAACCTGTTGAGGTGCGCAAACAGTGAGCCGTCCGTTGGTTATTGATATTAAAAAGCAAGCTCTCCCCAGTAGCTCAGGCATACAAATCACCATCTTTTTTAAAGGTTGTCAACTAAATTGTTTATGGTGCCATAGCCCGGAAGTCATTGATCCAGATATGGAAATCGGTTTTTACCCATCAAAATGCCTTGCTTGTGGAAGTTGCGTGGAGGTTTGCCCAGTCAGAGCGTGCAGTCTTGATAATCCCGGCCGAATTGACCGACAGCGCTGCAAGCGATGTGGTCGATGCACAGAGGTTTGCTCTGGTTTTAGTTTACGGCGTATCGGCATCTACTATCCGGCCGAGAAGATTCTTGAGCTTGTGCTCCAGGATCAGATTTTTTATCGTAGCCAGCCTGGTTGGGTAATTTTGTCGGGAGGAGAGCCGACCCTTTATCTTAGTTATATCTCGACTCTCCTCAGGATGCTGAAAGAGAAAGGGATTTGTACCGCTATTAAAACCAACGGGCTTTTTGACGCCACCGAATTTCAGGAAATCATCCTTGAGTTTCTTGATCTTATTTATTTTGACATCAAACTGGTGCACCCAGGTCTTCACTGCCTCTATACTGGACAGAGGAACGAGCAGATATTGGACAATCTGACCCTGCTAATGAAGCTTTGTCCTAAGAAGGTAGTTCCCCGCATTCCTCTTGTTCCTGGCATCACTACCACTGATGAAGCCCGCCAATCTATGTCCAACCTATTTCAGAGATTGGGCATCAAAGAATATGTCCTCCTGCCTTATAGTTCTCTTGGCCATAGTAAGCTTCAGAATTTGGGTAAATTGCCCCTCATGCCCCATGCTCAGGCTGGTGCTGAGAATCTGAGCTGGAGACAGGAGGGCAAACCGGTTGCGATTCCGTGAATTCTCTTTGGGCTAGAAATCGCCGACTGATGGTTAGGCAATCGTCGGCTGATGATCTGAAAAGCCACAAAACAGAAAAAAATCGTATCGTTCCGAATAATACTCCTTGGCCAGCCGATAACCGTAATAACGAGATTTAATTCGGAAGAGGAATCCCGCGAATAGGGGTCTCTGGCCTTGGGGTCCGTCCTCCTTGCGCTTTTAAGCGTACAGATAATCCCTAAGGCCAGGGACTTTTAAGCTCTTTCTAGATTATATAGACAAAATTCCCTAATAATAGACAAAATCCCATATTTTCTTCTCATCAAGAGTTTTTATCTCCGCTTTCGGAGATGAAAAAATCGCTTGACAGAAAAATCAGTTAAAATTATTATATCCTTCTTTGATATTTTTTATCTTTTTCGCTCTTATATCTCAGACACCATAAACCCTATATCAGAACAACCATAAACCCTCAAAGGGGCGTAGCTCTTATTAGGGTTATGTCTCTTGAATGGTAGCTAATAAATAAGAGCGATCTTTTTTCATCATAGACCTGACCTAGAGGAGAAGCAAGAGGGGAAAATACCGCTTGTTCTAAGAGCGGGGGATCGCCGATTAATCTTGATCGATAGGAGGAGCAGTTATCATGAGTATTAAGGGACTCAAGACAGAACAGAATATTTTGGCCGCCTTTGCCGGAGAATCACAGGCTAGAAATCGCTATACCTACTTCGCTAGCCAGGCCAGAAAAGAGGGATACATTCAGATTGCGGATATATTCGAGGAAACCGCTAATCAGGAGAAGGAACATGCTAAACGGCTCTTCAAGCTACTTGAGGGTGGAGAGGTTGAAATTCGGGCTGCTTTTCCGGCAGGAGTCATCGGCACAACGGCAGAAGCCCTGAAAGCCGCTGCTCAGGGAGAGCATTATGAGTGGGAGTCTATGTATCCTTCTTTTGCTAAGACAGCCAGAGATGAGGGGCTTGAGAGCATTGCCAAGATATTCGAGGCTATTGCTGTGGCTGAAAAACAGCATGAGAAGCGCTACCTGGGGCTTTTGGCAAATATCGAGTCGGGCACAGTGTTTAAAAAGCAGGAGGCTGTTGTCTGGCGATGTCGCAATTGTGGCTACCTTCACCAGGGGAAAGAGGCGCCTGCCTCCTGTCCGGCCTGTGCACACCCACAAGGGTATTTTGAGCTGCTGGCAGAGAACTGGTAATGCTGCTGATTTGAATAGCTATGCTTTGGCGCTTTTTCTCCGAGCCCTTGATTTTACTGGATTTGCTTTTAGAGGTAACTTTAAAGGATTTCAAGGCGTTAAAAAATTTTTGCAAAAGTGTAGAATAGCAGAGTAGATTAAAAATTTTCATGCATGATCCGGGTTTAATTCTGCCGAGAAACAACAGCAGCTCTTTTGCTGCGGTGAGCTAATTTTTTAGTCGGCAAAGTCGGTCGATTAGGAAAAGTTGGTCGATTAGGAAAGGGAGTTGACATTATGAGAAAGTATGTCTGCGATGTATGTGGCTATATTTACGATCCTGCGGCAGGTGATCCGGACAGCGGCATTGCACCTGGGGTAGCCTTTGAGAATCTGCCGGATGAGTGGGTCTGTCCTGTTTGTGGAGCCCCGAAGAGTGAATTTTCTCCGCTAGATTAGGTTCCCAAGTTGGCACAGCCTTATCCTAAGTGGTTCTCTTGCTAACAAAGTGCACAATAAGGGTGGACACAAGGTCCGCCCCTACAATTTATTAGGTAATTACCCTACAATTGATTTGGTAATTGGATCTGCTCTCGCACTTAGCGATAGAACCACTGAAGTAGGATTTTATTATATTTTCTTATCATAGCTTATATTTCCTTATCATAAAAGAGGCGGCAGGAAATAAAAGTATGACTGCCAGGTAAATTGAAGTATTATGACCTGTATCGCATTCTCCTAAGTTTTTGGAGTATATGGCGTATATTATGCTATATTATTCCTGCAATCTATATTATTTCTACAACTGATGATAATGTCTGGTTTTGGATCAGAAGGAGGAAAAGGACCTCAGATGCCTCAACATTTGCAACGGGAAATTGAAAAGCTGAAACGAAATATTCTCTCGCTCAGCACCATTGTTGAGGAGAGTGTTCAAAAAGCGGTCAGGTCAATTGAACAGAGAGACACCAAACTGGCCATGAGCGTAATTGAAAATGATCTAAAAATTGATCAGATCGAAGTGGATGTGGAAGAGGAATGTCTAAAGGTGCTTGCTCTCTATCAGCCTGTGGCCATTGACTTGCGGTTTATTGTGGCTGTATTGAAAATCAATAACGATCTAGAGCGGATCGGGGATCTAGCGGTTAATATTGCCGAGCGAGCCACTTTTTTGGCTACGCAGCCAAAAGTGGATATTCCGTTTGATCTGGCTGGTATGGCCGAGAAGGCTCAATTAATGTTGAGGCGGAGTCTGGATGCCTTGGTGAATATGGATTCTCAGCTTGCCCGCGAGGTCTGTGCCTCGGATGATGAGGTAGACGCTCTAAATCGTGACATGTATGCTTATGTCCAAGCAGGTATTACCCGCCATCCTGAAGAAGTGGAGTGCCTAATTCATCTTTTGTCAGTCTCCCGCCATCTTGAGCGAATAGCCGATCATGCTACTAATATCGCCGAAGATGTAATATATATGGTCGATGGTGAGATTAGCAGACATAAAACCGATGAATATAAGCCACAAACGGGGAAATCCTCCTGACTGCTAATTGATAGCCATCCTTTATCGACTGTATTTGCTTATACTCGTTCAAGTTAGGTTTTGATTGGCATGAATATTGATAATCACGTCAATAAACATATTTTTATGGTAAACTGAACTATGCTTTTGCACTTTTTCTCCGAATCCTTGATTTTAATGGATTGGCTATTAGAGATAATTTTCAAGGATTTCAAGGCGTTAAGAAATTTCTGCAAAAGTGTAGAACTGAACACAATATCGAAATAAACCATAAATTTTTACCAAAATAGCTAATCAAAAATCATGCCTGGAAAAACCAGGCTTGAAGCACTATAGTTGATATTTGCCGATTACTAGCTTTGCGCATAATAGTAAGGTAAACGCTCATGGCTACCATTCGTGAGGAGCCGGAATCCGAGGAATTTTTACCTCTCGATTCCCGCTTTTTCGAGTAAACTTGGGATGAGAAGGATCCCATGAACCAGCACCAGGCTCAATAGCAAGTTAGGGGGGCGCTTATTGTAGGTGAGCTTAGAGAGAAGTAGTAACTTAGATAAAGGGGGGTGGGAAAATATAAAATATAGAGAGGAAAAGTATTGGTCAATCTCGCTGCTTTTTTAGCTTTTTATTTATGGTTAGGAAACAATGGCTAAATAAGAGTAGGTTAGAGTAGGGAGGAACGAAACGAGATGAAAAGAGATAATATGTTGCGTACGGTTTTTGGATGTGTGCTTTTGGTGTTTGCCCTGATTATGGCTGCTCCACTCCAGGCGGCTGAGAAGCAGGCAGCTGAGAAGCAGCTTGAAATTGGCGGAACTATAGATGTGGATTTATTCGGCTCAAAGGCGAAAAATACCGACAACCAGAGTGATCTCAAGTTGGACCTATTTGAGCTTTCCATTGACAGTAAGCTCGATGAGCGGGTTTCAGCCCATGCTGTAGTCAAGTACGAGGAAGGGGACCAACAAGATTACACTCTGGCAGTGGACGAGGCTTACATGACTTTGTCCAAGCTGGTTGATCAGCCCCTGACCATCATGGCTGGAAAGTGGACCCTTCCCTTTGGTGTGTTTAACAGTCACCTGACCAGTGATCCCTTGACCCAGGATGCCTTTGAAATCAATGCTCCGGCAGTAAGCTTTATCTTTAGTCCGGAGGAAGTAGAAGGGATGGATATTTCTATAACTGGCTACTCAAGTAAAGAGGCCAGGTTTGCAGCAGATCCAAACGCTGCACCTGAGAATGATTTTGGCAACTATATTCTAAATGCCTCTTTTGCCCAAGGGGAATTATTCAATCTGAGCGTTTATTTTGATTCAGAGCAGGGAGTAGGAGACCGCAATGATTCTCTGGGGGCTAGTCTTTCAGCCACCTATATGGATACGGTAACCTTGGATGCAGAGTATATCACTGCCCTGAAGAGGGATCAGGATCGTCCTAAGAATTTGGCCTATTCTGTGGCCGCAGCCTTCAAGCCCCTGCCGCTGCTTGAGTTGGTTGGCCGGTTTGAAGGGTATGATGATGATGTGGATGGTAGTCAGTCTTATGATCCTGATACCCTAGAAGGGTTAGAATATCGAGTCAGTGTCGGGCTCAATTATGAGCTTCATGAGCATGCAGCCCTGATGACCGAGTATCGGATTATGGAAGTTGAGAAAGAAGAAGAGTCGAATATCAAGGATTGGACTGTTAGATTAAGAATCGAGTTTTAGGTGAAGCAGGCTTAAAGGCGCCGAGCCATTTGGCTGTACGGACTGCAGTGGTTATTTTTATTGATTATTTGTAGATTTATTTGTGGGTGAGAGGGGGTGATATCCTCATCTCACCCATTTTTTATCTTAGATTCGCTCTTATATATCAGCTACGAAAGTTCAATCACCTTCTCCTTTGGCACTTTGGACAAAAGCAGGTGCTTCGGCCCGATACCCTAATCCTTTCTATCCTGGTGCCGCACTGGCGGCAGGGTAGATTGGCCCGGCCATAAACCTGATGGTAGTATTGATATTCTCCCTGCTTTCCCGATGAGTCAACATAATCGCTGACCGAAGACCCCTGATGCCAAATAGCGGCTTGAAGGACCTGCTGCATTTTTTGATAGAGACCGGTGGCCTCTTCAGTGGATAAGTGATCTGCAGAGGATTCAGGATGAATTTTCGCCTGGTGGAGAATCTCATCCACGTAGATGTTCCCAAGCCCCCGCAAAAAAGCTTGATTTAGCAGCACAGATTTAATTTTCCCTCGTTTGCCAGCAAGCCTGGCTAAAAATGAGGGCAGGGAAATCTCTAAGGGGTCTGGTCCGACAAAATTGCCATCGCGCCATTTTTCCCATTCCCCAGCAGTCATAATATGGATGTAGCCAAATTGGCGAATATCCCGATACCGCACCTCTATCTTTCCTCCATCGAGAGAGAAAATGACATGGGTATGTTTTGGAATGGGCTCTTCTGGCAGGCTGACCAGCAGTTGGCCGGTCATTTTCAGGTGAATTCTGACATACCAGTTGGGTGAGAATTCCAAAACGATGTTTTTCCCCCAGCGGAAGATATTGGTTATGGTTTGGCCGATCAAATCCTCACTCGACCCTAGCCCTTCGGCATGGATAATCTTAGGCAGCAAAACCTTAATCTCAGAAACCTTTCTGCCCAAAATACGGGGTCGCAGACTTCGGACAATGGTTTCAACCTCTGGCAACTCAGGCATACCATCTCCCAAAAGCAGATTAAAGCTGTATAAAATTCTACCATAATATAAGAGAGCGGCAAAATCAAGTCAGGATTTGTGCTTGACATGGCCTCTTTCCCTATGGTACATTGAACCAAAACTTTACTGAATAATTTATACTTCTTGTCCGTATGGAGGAATGTGTTATGAGTCAAAAGAGGCGGCCTGTTTTTTCCCTCTTAATCTTTATACTTATGGTTAGCTTTATTAGTTCTGCTTATATCACCTTGGCCTGGGTAGCGGTGGCTGGTGCGCAGGCTTCTATCCCCAAGGAGGCCAAAGAGCATAATCAGAAAGGGAATGAGTATTGTGAGAAGGGAGAGTTTGCAAAAGGAGTAGCTGAATACGAGAAAGCTGTCAGTCTGGCCCCAAACTTTACCGATGCCTTATATAATGCTGGGCTAACCTATTATATGGACCTGAAGGATTATGCCAAGGCGATCTTCTACTTTAGGCGGTTTCTTCAAGTCGAGCCTGACTCTGCCGATGCCAAGCAGGTAAAAAAATGGCTGGCTGAGGCTGGCCAAAAATTAGCTGCGGCCAAAAGTTCTCCTCCAAAAGCCACCACTCAACAAGAGCAAAAAACTAATCAGCAAGAGCAAAAAACTCAATTAGCCCAAGCCAAAAGTACATCTTCGCCATCAATTCAGGGGGCTGAGCAAAAGAGCGCCTTAGCACCATCGCCTTCTACAGTAGCCGGCCTGCCGCGACCTGAAGCATTACCCACCCCCGCCGCTGGGGCTGAGCAGACAGCCCAGGGGCCAGAATCCAAAGAGGGTAGCGCTCAGGCCACAGCTCAGGCCACTTTACAGCCCACTTTAGAAGAAACTGCTCAGCCAGCGGCTCGGGCTGGGGAAACACAACCAGCTCAACAAGCCCCAATTTCTACTCCCCTTGAGGTTTCTGCTCAAGGGGCAGTGCAAGGACAAGGGCCAGAGCTGAAAGTTGAGCCGCAGCCCACTCCTTCTGAGCAGCAGGCAGCAGCTTCTCCTGAATTGAAAGCCCCTGAAATGAAAGAACAACAGCAGACCGCCGCTGCTCGCTCGCCACAGGAAGAGGCAAGGCTATATAAGGAGCAGGGAAATGAATACAACAGTCAGGGCAAGCCTGAAGAGGCAGTCGCCGCCTATCTGAAAGCCCTAGAAATTTATCCTCAATATACGGATGCTTTATATAATATTGCCAAGACCTACGACTTTAGTCTGAAGGATTATGCCAAGGCGATTTATTATTATCAGCAGTTTTTGCAGTACGAGACACCGAATAGTCGGGATGCAGCTCAGGTAAAAATATGGTTGAGGAGAGCAGAGGAAGCTTATCAGGCCCAGAGCAAGCAGCAGAACAGGCTGGCCGCAGAATTGCAACCGGAGGGTGGCCAGACAGCAGCCTCAGCCCAGCCCAAATCCGCAGCGCCAGCTTTGGCAGCCACTAAGTCTTCCAGGGTAAGGGCCTTGGCTAGAGGAAAGAAGCAGAGAGATTTCTACTTCAAGGAATTTCTCTCATCCCCTTCTCCATCCTCATCGTCGGCCAAGGAAAATGAAAAGGATACGGCTGAGACCGATAGCCTCAAGAAGGCGAAAGCGGCTGAAATTCAGAAAGCAGAGCTTCAGTCGGCTATTATTTCTCAATCTCCCGAAACTTCTCAATCTCCCGAACCCACTGCTCAGCCCTCTGATTCGCCAGCCGCTAAGATACCCTCTGCCTCACCGTCGGCCCCGGTTATGCAGCCCTCTGAGCAGAACCTAGCTACCCCTGTCCCACAGGTCGGAGTGCAGGTAGGGGGGCAGTCTGGGCCATCTCCTGGGAATTTGGTCCAGTCACCTGCTGGAGTGAATTTGGCCCAGTCATCCGCTGGCCGGGAAATAATTATTGAAACGGTCATTCCTAGAGATTTTCAGGCTCCTGACCTGATCCCTCTGGTTATGGATCAAATGCAGAAGGAGATCACTGAAATTCTTGCTCAGGCCGGAACGGAATCTCCTGAAAAACTGGCCCAGTTATATTTATCCAAGGTCCAGAGCGATATTTTGCCCTCCGGTGAAAGGGTTTCTTATCTCCGATTAGGAAGTAAGGAACTTGCTGATCTGCCCTATATTCGGATCTTGACTGAGGAAGAAAAACAGGAGATGGAAAAGGAAAAATGGGAGTTGATCAGAACCAGAAAATCACCAGCCAGATTGAAAGAGGTGCTGACTGTTTTGCGTGATGGATACCGGGTTATTCCCCACAACACATCGAAGGAGGAGTCTGGGAAGTGAGCTACCGGCATGAAGAAGAGATAAAAGCCTCTTTGCGAGAGACAAATAGAGAATTTAGACGGCTAGAGAGCCTTCATCAGCAGTATGAGCAGGAGTTGGAATCTTTAGCCAGAAGCCGCTACCTGAGTCAAGATCAGGAAGTAAAGAAAACGGAATTGAAGAAATTAAAGCTTCAGGTTAAAGATCGCATGGCCCAGATCATCCGTCAATACAGCAGCAGCAAGCAGTCAGATTCAGTGGTTAGTGAATAATTAACCAATAATTTACTATACTTTTGCATTTTTCTCCAAACCCTCGATTCGACCAGATTTGATTCGACCAGATTTGATATGAAAGATAGCTTTCAAGAATTTCAAGGCATGGAGAGATTTTGCGCAAAAGTATAATTTCTAAAAAATTTGAGGGTAAAGATGAAGAGTGAAACCATTATCAAAGGATTAGAGAGAGCACCACATAGGGCCTTGTTGTACGGAACCGGATTCCCCAAGAGTGCACTTGATATGCCGAAGGTAGGAATTGCCTCATCCTTTACGGACCTGATTCCGGGTCATGTGGGCATGAGAGAGCTGGAGAGATGGATTGAGAAGGGGATTCACACCGGCGGAGGGTATGCATTTTTGTTTGGTATTCCCGGCATCTGCGATGGAATCGCTATGGGGCATGAGGGGATGAAATACTCTCTGCCTTCGCGGGAGTTAATCGCTGATATGGTTGAAACTATTGCTTCGGCGCATTGTCTGGATGGATTGATACTTCTGACTAACTGTGATAAAATCACTCCTGGCATGTTAATGGCTGCGGCCAGACTCGATATTCCAGCCATTGTGGTTACAGCCGGGCCGATGCTTTCTGGGCGCTACAGGAAGAGAAGACTCTCTTTGGTGCGCGATACCTTTGAGGCTGTGGGCAAGTGCCAGCAGGGGTTAATTAGTGAGGAGGAAGTTGCTGCGCTTGAGATAGAGGCTTGTCCTGGGGCAGGCTCCTGCCAAGGGATGTATACGGCTAATACTATGGCCTGCATAACCGAGGCTCTTGGGATGTCACTGCCAGGATGTGCGACTGCTTTGGCTGTTTCGGCCAAGAAGAAAAGACTGGCCTTTGAAAGCGGCCGTCGGGTGGTTTCCTTGATCAGAGAAGGAATTACCCCGCGGCAGATCATGACTAGGGCGGCATTTGAGAATGCTATTCGGGTTGATCTGGCTCTTGGCGGATCGACCAACACGGTTTTGCATATTCCGGCTATTGCCGCGGATGCAGAAGTTGATACTCCGCTTGAGCTCTTTGATCAGTTGAGTAAGGATACGCCTCACATTGCTAGTCTTCGGCCTGCTGGTGAGCATTTTATGGAGGACCTTGAGTACGCGGGTGGTATTCCGGCGATCTTGAAGAGACTTTCCAGCAAGCTCAAAGACAATCCGACGGTTTGCGGCCAATCCATACTTCAGATTTCTGAGCAGGCTGAAATCTTCGATGAGGAGGTAATTCACTCTCTGGACAATCCTTATCATGCTGAAGGAGGAATAGCAGTTTTGCGGGGCAATTTGGCCCCTGATGGAGCGATTGTCAAGCAGTCGGCAGTCAGTGAAAAGGCTATGCGCTTTAGCGGGCAGGCTCGGGTTTTTGATTCTGAAGAGAGGGCCATGCAAGCTATTATGAATAGAGAAATCTCTGAGGGTAGTGTGGTTGTTATCCGATATGAAGGGCCAAAGGGAGGTCCTGGGATGCGCGAGATGCTCTCTCCTACGGCTGCCCTGGTTGGCATGGGGCTAGCTGAATCAGTGGCTTTGATCACCGATGGCCGCTTCTCGGGCGGAACGCGGGGGCCCTGCATCGGCCATGTTTCGCCAGAGGCTATGGAGGGTGGGCCGATTGCTCTGGTTCAGGATGGTGATCGGATCACGATTGACATTCCGGCCAGGCGGCTGATTTGGGAAGTGGATGATGAGACCGCAGCCTTGCGGCGCAGTCAATGGAGCGCTCCGGCAGGTCGCATCCAGAAGGGCTATTTGAAGCGCTATGCGCACCTGGTAACCTCAGCCAATACAGGGGCTATTCTGAGAACATAGGCAAGATTTTGATAGCCTAGGCAAGTGAGGAAAACATATTTTATTTAAAATTTTATTTAAAATCCGCCTTTATTTTTTCCCACCCCATGAGAACTCATGTATCACAAAATGAGGGGAGCGACCTTTGAAAATCAGCGGATCAGAGATATTTATTCGCAGTCTGAAAGAGGAAAAAGTAAGCCATATTTTTGGCTTTCCCGGCGCAACGATTCTGGGTATTTATAACCAGCTTCTGGACTCAGACATTCAGCACATTCTGGTTCGGCACGAGCAGGGAGCGATTCATGCCGCTGATGGCTATGCCCGTGCTTCTGGAAAGCCTGGCGTATGTCTGGTTACCTCAGGTCCAGGAGCCACTAACACCGTAACCGGTGTGGCCACTGCCTTTATGGATTCCATTCCGGTCGTGATCTTTACCGGCCAAGTGCCCACCAGTATGATTGGCAACGATGCTTTCCAGGAGGTGGATATCGTTGGTATTACCCGCTCGATCACCAAGCATAATTACCTGGTCAGTCAGGTCAAGGATCTAGCCAGGATTATCAAGGAGGCCTTCCATATTGCCACTACCGGAAGGCCTGGCCCGGTGCTGGTGGATCTGCCCCGCGATGTGCTCATGGATGAGGCCGAGTTCCACTATCCTGCCGAGGTTTCGATTCGTGGCTACAAGCCAAATTATATCGGACATCCCAAACAGATCGAAGCGGCCCTTAAGTTAATCGCCAAAGCCAAGCGTCCCGTGATTTACTCTGGCGGAGGAGTTATCCGCTCAGGGGCCAGGCAGGAGCTGCTTGAGCTGGTTAATAAAACCAATATTCCAACCACCAGCACTCTTATGGGGCTTGGCGGCATCCCTGGCGATCATCCCCGCTTTTTGGGAATGCTCGGCATGCACGGGACCAAATACGCCAATCTGGCCGTTACCGAGTGCGACCTTCTGATTGCCATTGGCGCCAGATTCGATGATCGGGCCACGGGAAAGCTTGAAAAGTTTGCCCCAAAGGCTAAGTATATTCACATTGATATTGATCCTGCCACCATTAGTAAAAATGTCCGGGTTCATATCCCGATTGTCGGTGATGCCAAGCTGATTCTGCGGGAAATCAACAAGGCTGTGGTGCCGGGTGATTATTCGGCCTGGATTGAGCGGATCGAAGAGTGGAAAAGAGAATTTCCGCTTTCCTATCAACAGGATGATGAGATCATTAAGCCTCAGTATGTGATTGAGCAGATTTATGATCTGGTCAAGGACAGGGCCATCATTGCCACTGATGTAGGGCAGCATCAGATGTGGGTGGCTCATTACTATAAATTCAATGATCGCAGGATGCTGCTAACCTCAGGAGGGCTTGGAACCATGGGCTATGGACTTCCGGCAGCTATTGGGGCTCAGGTTGCCTGCCCGGACAAGCTGGTGTTTGATATTGCTGGAGATGGCAGCTTTCAGATGGTCCTTCAGGAGCTGGCTACAGCGGTGCAGTATAACCTGCCGGTCAAGGTAGCGATCATTAATAATCAGTGTCTGGGTATGGTCCGGCAGTGGCAGGAGTTGTTCATGAACAAGCGCTACTCAGGGGTATGCTTAAAGTGTGCGCCGGATTTTGTCAAACTGGCTGAAAGCTATGGAGCTGTAGGCTTGCGGGCTAGCAAGCCAGCTGAGGTGCGTCCAGTGCTCAATGAGGCTATTTCGGTTAATAAGCCAGTGGTCATTGATTTTCGGGTAGCTTGTGAGGAAAATGTTTTTCCTATGGTCCCGGCAGGCGCTGGAATTGAGGAAATGTTATTATCATAAGGTGAGGTTTTTCCTTTGAAAAAAACAGGTGCCAAAATATTTGTCGAAACTTTGCTTGAGCATGGTGTGAATACTATTTTTGGTTATCCAGGTGGAGTGCTGCTGCCGATTTACGATGAACTCTATCATGCTCCGATCCGCCATATTCTAACTCGACACGAACAGGGAGCTATCCATGCTGCGGATGGCTACGCCAGGGCGAGCGGGAAAGTAGGGGTCTGCATGGCTACCTCTGGTCCCGGTGCCACTAACCTGGTTACTGGTCTGGCTACAGCCTTTATGGATTCCGTTCCTGTGGTGGCTTTTACCGGCCAGGTTTCAACCCACCTTTTGGGCAATGATAGCTTCCAGGAGGCGGATATCTACGGCATCAGCATCCCGATAACCAAGTATAACTACCTGGTCAAGGATACGGCCAGATTGAAAGAGGTCATGTATGAGGCCTTTTATCTGGCCACAAGTGGACGGCCCGGTCCAGTGTTGATCGATCTTCCCAAGGATGTCCAGAGCAATCAGATTGACGAGCCAAAGGCCCCTGAGCTGACCCTGCCGCCCAAGGGACCGCTCTATACTCCCGAAGAAAGAAAAAGGCAGCTTGAGCTGATTCTTTCCCTAATCAGCAAGGCCGAGCGCCCAGTAATTTATGCCGGTGGTGGGGTAATAAAGTCTGAAGGAGCAGATAAGGCTTTGCGGCATTTGGCTGAGAAGGCTAAGATTCCGGTAACTACCACCCTGATGGGCAAGGGAGCTTTTCCAGAAACCCACCCTTTGAGCCTGGGGATGCTCGGCATGCACGGAACACGGTATGCTAACTATGCAGTGGCCAAGTGCGATCTTCTGATTGCTGTTGGTGCTCGGTTTGATGACCGAGTAACTGGAGAGCCATCCACCTTTGCCCGAGAGGCAAAAATAGTTCATCTAGATATCGATCCAGCCGAGGTTGGCAAGATCATCCAGCCTGATGCCTATCTCATTGGTCAGGCTAGAGACCTCCTGCAGGAGCTGGCCGAGGGGATTGAGCCCCAAGGGTTAGCATCTCATGAAGAGTGGCTTTTGCAGATTGACCGGTGGAAGAGGGATTTCCCCTTGAGCTATCCGAAGAAGGAGGGTGTGATTAGCCCCCAGTATGTGGTTGAGCAGATTTACGAGAAGACCCAAGGTGAGGCAATCATCACCACTGAGGTGGGGCAAAATCAGATGTGGGCAGCTCAGTATTACAAGTGTAGCCGGCCAAGGAGCTTTATCAGCTCAGGAGGTCTTGGGACTATGGGCTATGGATTTCCGGCAGCCATCGGGGCCAAGATCGCCTGCCCGGACCGGATCGTGTTTGATATTGCCGGAGATGGCAGCTTTCAGATGAATATTCAGGAGCTGGCTACAGCCGTCTACAATAAAGTCAATGTCAAGGTAGCTATTTTGAATAATGGTTTTTTGGGCATGGTCCGTCAGTGGCAGGAACTTTTCTATGGCCGGAGGTATTCTCAGACTAGACTCAGTGGAAACCCTGATTTTGTCAAGATTGCCGAAGGATATGGCGCACTCGGTCTGCGGGTGGAAACTCCTGAGGAGGTGCCTTTGGCTATTGAGCGGGCTATAGCTGAGGATCGGCCAGTAGTGATTGATTTTCATGTTGATCCTGAGGAGAATGTCTACCCGATGGTTCCGCCCGGTGGAGCCATTAATGACATGCTGGATAGGAAAGAAGAGTAGATGAGACATATTATCTCGGTCTTAGTAAGGAATCATCCTGGAGTATTGTCGCATGTGGTTGGGTTGTTTACCCGTCGCTCATATAATATTGAGAGTCTAGCTGCCGGCGTAACCGAAAATCCTGAAATTACCCGAATAACCATTGTCGTTACCGGAGATGACCGGGTGCTGGACCAGGTCATGAAGCAGGTCAATAAGCTGGTTGATGTATTGAGCGTGAGTGATCTGAAGTATGATCAGGCTATCACCAGGGAGCTTGCGATTATTACCGTCAAGACCACACTCCAGACCAGAGGGGCAGTAATCGAGATTGCTAATGTCTTTGGGGCCAAGGTGGTTGACATGTCTGAAGACACTATTACCCTTGAGCTTTCGGGGACAGAGCGGGTGCTTCAGAACCTGGTGCGTCTCCTAAAGCCCTTTGGTATCAGCGAAATGGCTAGAACCGGTATGATCGCTTTGGCCATGAAGAGCAGCGAAGAGCAGTAAATAATCAACTATAATTTTGCACTTTTTCTCTAAGGCCTCGATTTTACTTGGCTCGATTTTACTTAGTTTGGTATGAAAGATAACTTTCAAGAATTTCAAGGCAGGGAGAGTTTTCTGCAAAATGTAGTAAATAGAGTGATTAAAGTGATTAAGATTGAGGGAGAAAGCTCGTGCGCCATACCATATCTGTATTCGTCGAGAATAAGTTCGGGGTGCTGGCTAGAATTGCTGGTCTATTCAGTGCCAGGGGATTCAATATCGACAGCCTGTCAGTCGGCGAGACCACTGATCCGACTGTTTCAAGGATGACCATTCTCACTAGCGGCGATGATCAGATCATCGAGCAGGTGATCAAGCAATTGCGCCGACTGGTAGATGTGATTAAGGTCATTGATCTGACCCAGAGCGACTATGTGGAGAGGGAGATGGTCTTAATCAAGGTGGATGCCCCCTCGGCTCATCGGGCTGAGATTTTGCGGATTTGCGATATCTTCCGTGGCAAGATCGTTGATGTCAATCCTAAAACTATGACCATGGAAGTTACCGGTGATGAGGGCAAAATAAATGCCCTGATTGATCTGCTGAAGCCGATCGGCATCAAGGAAATCGCCAGAACCGGAAAGGTGGCTATGGCTAGGGGAAAACAGGATAAGAATTTGGCAGGCAAGGGCCAAGGTGGAATGCCGATGGAGGAGGCGGCGGTGAGTGAGGAGAAAGCGTGAGGTGAGGATGGTGAGACGAGCGACTACAGCCTTTTTGATATTGGCCCAGGTAGTAGTTATATGCATCGTAGCTGTCATTATGGCTGAAGATTATGCCTCTGGTGAAGTTAATGTCTATCTGAAAATGGAAGATTTTACCTGGAAAGAATATGATCAGGATGGATCACGGCTTTTAAAAGAATCTGGGCCGCGTATAGGTTTGGGAATAGTGGGCAGGAATTCACCTAGATCTGGCCCTGGCCCTCATTGGATCCTGACGGGTAAATTTGAGATCTTAGGCGGCAGTGTTGACTATGACGGCCAAACTCAAGATGGCATACCAGTAACCACCGATGTTGATTATGCTGGTATTAGGCCAGAGTTAAACTTGGGGCCAAGATTCATTTTCGCCGATACTTCCTCTATTGAGCCATTTTTTGGGTTTGGTTGGATGAATTGGGAAAGAGACATCAAAAGTAGAGGCTATGCCAAGGGATATAAGGAAGAGTGGACATCCACTTATACCCTATTGGGCCTAAAAAATGACTTTCTCCTCTCTAGCGGCCTTAGGCTATTGACTGAATTTCAGGTCAAATTTCCCCTGGATAACAAAAACGTAGCTGACTTAGGAGGATTAGATATTCATCTTGAACCTGGCCGAAAGCCTTTTTTCTATGCTGAAGCTGGTCTTGCCTGGCCCAGGTTGAAAGCCAATATATTTTATGAAACGATGAGATTTTCAGCATCCGATGAAGTTATAGTCTATAATCAGATATTAGATGAATACTGGGTTTTCCTTCAGCCAAAATCAGAAGCTGAGATTTTCGGGATAAGTCTCGGGGTAATATTTTAATATCGTACCTGAAGGGTAACGTAAGGAGGTTATTGTATGGCTAAGATGTACTATGAGCAGGATGCTGATTTGCAGCATCTTATGGGCAAGACCATTGCCATAGTCGGTTATGGAAATCAGGGGGCTGCCCAGGCCAAGAATCTTAGGGACAGCGGTCTTTCGGTCATTGTCAGCGATCTTAAGGGAAGCCCGCAGTGGGCGCAGGCGGAAAAAGATGGCTTTTCAGTCATGACTACCAAAGAGGCGGCGGCTAGGGCCGAGGTGATCCAAGTCCTTGTCCCCGATCAGTATCAGCCGGAAGTGTATGCTCAGGATATCAAAGAGCATATGACCAGCGGCAAGGCTTTAGTGTTTTCTCATGGCTTCAATATCCACTTTGGGCAGATTGTGCCTCCTGCCGAGGTCGATGTTTATATGGTCGCGCCTAAGGGGCCGGGATTTTTGGTTCGGGAAATGTATGAGCAGGGCAAGGGAGTGCCGGCCCTGATCGCGGTTCAGCAGAACGCCACTGGCAAGGCCAAGGATTTAGCTCTGGCCCATGCCAAGGGGATCGGAGCGACTAGGGCAGGGGTTTTGGAAACCACCTTTGCCGAGGAAACGGAAACGGATCTGTTTGGCGAGCAGGCTGTTTTGTGCGGTGGGCTTTCGGAGTTGATCAAGGCTGGCTTTGATACCCTGGTCGAGGCTGGATATCAGCCGGAAATTGCTTATTTTGAGTGCCTCCATGAGGTAAAGCTTATTACCGATCTCATCTATGCCAAAGGGATTACCGGGATGCGGCAGGCAATCAGTGATACTGCCGAGTACGGGGATTTGACCCGCGGCAGCCGAGTAATTAATGAGGATGTGCGCGATGAGATGCGGATGATTTTAGCCGAAATTCAATCTGGAGAATTTGCCAGAGAATGGATTCTCGAGAATAAAGCTAACCGTCCAGTGATGAACGCTCAGAGGAGAATCCAAAAAGAACACTTGATTGAGCAGGTCGGCCAAAAAATCCGAGGGATGATGAGCTGGCTAAAGTAGACAAGTGAACCAGCGATGCGTATTCCAATAGCTAAGCAGGGCTTTCCTTTTATTTTGTTTTTTGCTGCCTTGACAGGTGTAGCTCTGCTGGCAGGGTTTCCCCTGGCAGCAGGGCTTATTTTTTTCCTGACCCTGTTTGTCATCTTTTTCTTTCGGGATCCAGAGCGTAAGGCGCCAGAGGATGAGCATCTGATTGTTTCTCCTGCTGATGGCAAGCTGATTCAGATTCGTCAGATTCCGGCAGGGGAGGTTTTGGCCGAGCCGGCTGTTTGTCTTAGTATCTTCATGTCTCCTTTTAATGTTCATGTCAATCGGATGCCTTTTCAGGGAAAGATTCTAAAAAAAATCTATAACCCGGGCAAGTTTCTCCCTGCCTACCGACAGAAGGCTTCACTCTTGAACGAGCAGGTGTCGGTCCTGGTTGATACCGATGGCGGGCCGATCAGAATGACCCAAATCGCTGGTCGATTGGCTCGCCGAATAGTCTGCTGGGCGCAGGAAGGAGATACCCTGGCCCGGGGCGAGCGGTTTGGTATGATTAAATTTGGCTCTCGGGTCGATCTTTGTCTGCCTAGGGAAAATACGGTGATCGTGATTCGCCTTGGAGATCGGGTCAAGGCTGGAGAGACTGTCTTGGCTCGCTTTTCCTCCCTCTCGCCTAGGATGAATAAGCAGGATGAATAAGCAGGATGGGAGATAGAGCTATTACCAAAGAGAGTTTTTTATGGAAGTTCAAGATAAACTTGTAAAAATATTTTATCGGAGTATCGAAGCCAAAGAGGCTTTCTTGAAATCAAATCTTGAGCTTGTTGAAACTGTAGTTTTGCGGCTTGTACTTTCTCTCCAGAGCGGAGGCAAGGTTTTGCTGTTTGGAAACGGCGGCAGTGCGGCCGATGCCCAGCATCTGGCTGCTGAGTTTGTCAACCGCTTTTTATACGACCGCCCAGCCCTGCCGGCCATTGCCCTGACTACGGATAGCTCGGTTTTGACCAGTATCAGTAATGATGCCGATTATAGCCAAATCTTCAGTCGTCAGATCGAAGCCCTGGGGAAGGCAGGGGATGTGGCTATCGGCATCAGCACTAGCGGCAACTCGCCTAATGTCCTGTTAGGGCTCCAGAAGGGAAAACAGATGGGACTATACACTGTGGCCTTCTCAGGTGGGGATGGAGGCAAGATCAAGACCGCGGCCGATGTCTGCCTCACAGTGCCGTGCAGGGAAGTGCCTCGCATCCAGGAAGTCCATATTACCCTTGGCCACGCCATCTGCGAGTTGGTGGAAGCGGCTATCTTTCCGAAAAGGGATTAAATAACAACAAGCTCATATATAGTAGCGGTCCTTCGCTAACAAAGCGTGCAATTTTGGCGAACACAGAGGGCCGCCCCTGCGATTGATTGGGTAATTGGATCTGCTCTCGTACTTGGCGATGAAACCAATTAGGCACAACCTCTGTGATAAATATGAGTGAATAAAAAGAATCTATACTTTTGTACTTTTTCTCCGATGAGTCGAAAGCCATTTTCTCCTCTGCCAGTTGAAAAGCTCAAAACCAAGCCCCTAGCCGAGCGAAAGAGCAAGGTGAGTGTGGAGCTGTTTGCTCGGGCCGTAGGGTATGGTCAGAGTGTTTCGCAATTTCTTGATGGACTGCCGAAGATTTTGGCGGCTAAGGATCTCCTTGAGATTGCCGACCGGGTAGCCCAGGCAGTCAGGGAAGAGAAGGGCGTGATCCTGGCCCTTGGCGCCCATGTGATTAAGTGCGGCCTAGCTCCTGTGCTGATAGATTTGATGCAGCGGGGTGTGATCAGCGGCCTGGCCTTCAATGGGGCCGGGGTTATCCATGACTATGAGTTAGCCATTCATGGCCAGACCTCGGAAGATGTCGATCAAGCCATTGTTAGGGGAGAGTTTGGCATGGCTGAAGAGACTGCTGTCCAGCTCAATCAAGCTATCAATGAAGGAGTGAGTGCAGGATGCGGTCTTGGTGAGGCTGTGGGTAAATACTTGACTGAGCGCAATCCTCCCTTTGTCAACTTCAGTCTCTTTGCGGCTGCCTATCGGCTGAAGATCCCGGCAACGGTCCATGTAGCCATCGGGACAGACATTATCCATATGCACCCTGAGGCTAGGCCAGATCTTCTGGGGAAGGGAAGTATGCTTGATTTTCGGCTATTTTGCTCAGCTATCACCTCTTTGCATCAGGGCGGAGTGTATTTCAATATCGGCTCGGCAGTGATCCTGCCCGAAGTTTTCCTAAAAGCCCTGACCTTGGTCAGAAACCTTGGCTATCCTTTGACTGACTTTACCACTGTGAACCTGGATTTTATTCAGCATTACCGTCCCATGACTAATGTGGTTCGAAGGCCCATCATCGGGGGCGGCCAAGGATATTCGCTGATCGGCCATCATGAGATCATGATTCCCCTGCTGGCTGCTGCTATTTTTGATCGGCTGGGACCTTGCCCTGACCACGGAACAGGCCAAATGCTGCCTGAGCCGCCAGAAAGCAGGTGTGGATAAGAAAGGGCTATGAAGCGGCGGGAGCGGGCTGATAAACTCCTCTGCGAGCAGGGTCTTGCGCCGAGTCGGCAGAAGGCCAGGGCCCTGATTATGGCTGGCTGTGTGTTAAGTGGAGAGGTGAGGGTTGAAAAATGCGGTCAGATGCTACCTGCCGATTGTCTGCTCAAGGTTAGGGAAGCCGATAATCCCTATGTGAGTCGAGGAGGGTTAAAACTAGAGCATGCCCTGCGCCGATTTGCCCTGGATGTGCGGGGAAAAAGAGCTCTGGATGTCGGAGCCTCAACCGGTGGCTTTACCGATTGTCTGCTCCAACATGGAGCTGAGCAGGTTTATGCCGTAGATGTCGGCTATGGCCAGATGGATCCAAAGATAAGAAGCGATCAGCGAGTGGTTCACCGTGAGCGGGTAAATATTCGGCATGTGGTCCAATCTGATTTTCCCTTCCTTTTTGAGCTGATCACTATTGATGTGTCGTTTATCTCCCTGCGCCTTGTGCTGCCGCCAGTTAAGGAACTTCTGGCTGATGGGGGAGAGATCGTAGCTTTGGTCAAACCGCAGTTTGAGGTCGGCAAGGGGCAGGTAGGCAAAAATGGGGTTGTCCGCAATAGCAAAAAGCATGAGCAGGTTTTGCGCGAGATCATTGACTGTGCTCAAAATCTCGGCCTATGTTTTCGAGGTCTTGCGGCTTCGCCAATCAGTGGAGCCAAGGGAAATCTGGAATTTTTTCTCCATCTGGTCAAGTTAAACGAGCGAGCCAGCCAGGAGATGATCGAGCAGGCCATTTGCCAGCGGTAATTTTTAGCGGTAATTTTTATACTGCGCGAATTGGGTGAATCATTAAGTGAGAAATCTAAAGTGGAATCATCATCTTGCTCCTTGAAATGACAATTTACCGAGATGCCAAAAAGTATAGTTTTAAGCCATTAGCATTATAAGCGCATCCTGCCGATTGACTAGCTTGAGTAGCTTTTCTATATTATTTGTAGAATACATATTAGACGTCAGGATGACCAGAGAGGAACTTCAGGAACTTAACTATATCACCATGATAAGCAATGTCCCTTCAATTATGTCTTTGGGGATTCTTTCGCATAAACAAGCCCAAAAAGTGCCGCATATTTCTGTAGCTATGGAAGAAATACAGGTCCGGAGGAAAGATAAAGTTGTCCCTGGAGGATTGCCTTTGCATGATTATGTAAACCTTTATATCTGTGCCCGCAACCCTATGCTTTTTAAACTGAAGGATCGACATGCTGAACTTTGCGTGTTACGCGTAAGTACAAAGGTTTTAGACATGGAAGGGGTTATTGTGACTGACATGAATGCAGCGAGCGGCTATGCTCGCTTTGCACCTGCACTGCACGGGCTTGACATTGTCGATAAGGAATTGACTTTTGCTCAATACTGGACTCATACTGATAAAATCGAAGAGTATCACCGCAAGGCTGCAAAATGTGCAGAGGTTTTGGTTCCTTATTGTGTGAGCCCCAGCTTCATCATAGGAGCCTATGTTTCAGGTGTGGAGGGCGAAGCGGCTTTCGGAACATTGGGAGTAAATGTTCTGGTAACTATAGACCCGGACCTATTTTTCAACTGAGAAAATACCGGATAGGGAGAACCAGATATGGTCAAGGTAATAATAGGGGACATGTTTAAATCTAAAGCGCAGACTCTAGTCAATACGATCAATTGTGTTGGCGTTATGGGTAAGGGAGTTGCGCTTGAATTCAAAAAACGATTTCCCGCCATGTTCAGGGATTACGAGGCACGTTGCAATAGAAAAGAAGTCAAACTTGGCAAGCCATATCTGTATAAAGGACTTGCCCTACCCTGGATTTTGAATTTTCCAACTAAAGATCATTGGCGGTCAGTTTCTCACCTTAAGGATATTATCCGGGGGCTTGAATACTTGCTCACGCATTACCGAGAATGGGGTATCAGCTCACTGGCTGTCCCGCCGCTTGGCTGTGGCCAAGGACAACTGGAGTGGAAAGTAGTAGGCCCGACCCTATATCGCTATCTCAGCAAGTTGGATATTCCTGTTGAGCTCTATGCACCCTACGGCACCCCACACGAAGAGCTTCAACCCGAATTCCTTAAACAGGGGGCAGATCATGGTTCAAGTGAAGATACAGGAGAAGGATTTAGAGGGGCAGAGGGGATAGGAGATGGACTGGAAGAGAGAATAAGGCCAGCATGGATTGCTTTAGTTGAAATTCTAAATCGCTTGGAAAAGGAGCCTTACCACTGGCCTGTTGGCCGTACCACATTTCAGAAAATTGCCTACGTTGCCACAAAGGAAGGACTGCCTACTGGATTGTATTACCAGAAGGGGAGCTATGGCCCATTTTCGCCTGAACTCAAAGGGCTTATTACTCGGCTGGTGAATAATGGGTTAATTCGCGAAGAACGCCAAGGCCGCATGTTTTCAGTTAAGGTCGGACCAACATTTGAAGATGCACGGGTAGCATATCTTGATGATTTATCCAAGTGGGATTCGATTATTGAGAAAATAGTAGACCTCTTTATCCGTATGCAAACAAACCAGGCTGAGGTTGTGGCAACTGTTCTTTTCGCCGCTGACGCTTTGGTTAAGGAAAAAAAGAGTGAGCCTTCTGAATTAGAAGTTTTAAGTGAAGTAATGCAATGGAAGCAACGACGGCGGCCTCCACTTGATAGAGGGGAGGTGGCTTATACAATCCGTAATCTGGCTGCCTTGAGGTGGCTAGATGTTAAACCGAGTGCGGATTTACCTCTGCCGAAGGAGGTGATGGCCGATGTCTTATTTGATGATAAGGGTATTTCGTGATATATTGAAAAAGGCCCGCTTATCTTCAGTAAGCCTCCTACTGAAGAAAGGCGGGCCTTTTTTGCCTACAACCTGCCTGATCGGATCAGAGCAGAATTCCAGCCGATGCTCCTGTGGTGGTACCGGTGGTGGATGATGATGATGTGGTAGTATTGCTACTATTTCCCCCGCTGCCAAAGAGAGAGGGGAAGAGCTGGCTATAGAGGCCGCCAATCCCCAGGGTCGAGGCGATCTGGAGGAAAGGTACCTGGTATTGGATACCGCCGGGTGTGGTAATCGTATAATACAGGTTCTGGAGAGCGAATGGGCTGCTAAGAGAGCTTAATCCTCCAAGACCATAGTAGGAGCTCAAGGATGAATTCAGCCCTCCGTACAATCCCCCCAAGCCTCCCAAGCCACCCAAGCTGGCCAGACCGCTCAAGCCGGCAAGACCACCCAGAAGCCCTCTTCCGTAAAGTCCAGAAGCCGCGGCAAGACTATAATAATATGGCAGCAACAGGCTTAAGCTGCTCCCCCCAAGACCGCCATACAATGAGCCATATCCTCCCCCTCCATACAGCCCGTAGCCTCCTCCGTATCCAGAGTACAATAGCGAAGGATAGCCTCCATAGGCGGCGGAGTAGCTGCTTCCGCCATAGGAGCTGCCACTGCTGCCACCATAGAGGCTACTGTAGCCATAATAAGGATAGCTGCTGCTGCCATAGGCCGAATAGCTTGGGTAATATCCGTAGTAGGCTGAATAGCCTGATAGTGGTGCATAAGTTGTGGTTGGATAAGAGTAGGCACTGGTTGATGAGCTTGTGCTTGTACCTGTATATGGCGATGTATAGTAAGCATAGGGATAGATTTGAGCTACGGCTAGCGATGATCCAAATAGCCAGCAGATAGCTGAAAGAGAAATAATCACAATCCTGATCGTCCAAAGTGGAGACTTCCAAAACCGAGTATTCATGTTCTTAAGCCTTCTTGTAAGATAGTTATAGTTATAGAGAATTTGCGCGAAAAAGAGCACACAAGCCACAAGAGCTGTCATCTTAAAGTTAGAGCGAAAAAGAGAACGACAAGCTTATTCAGAGTCTGCCGGTACAAGGGAAAAATTTTCTCATCTTCTGGTCTAGCAATAACGAAGGCTCAGAGTCTGTCGGTGGACGGAAAGAATACGGATATGACATAGTTGATATCACCCCCCCAAGAAAAAGATAAGGCCCCTGAGAAATACTTCCTTGCTTTTGCGGCTATTGTAATTAAAATTGCCTCATTCAAGGGCCAGTGGTTTAATATTCGTTCAATTAGCCAGTGGTTTTAGATCCGCTTAATTAGCATAATTGAACTTTTTGTTTTGTAGTGAAATGCAAACCTTGTGCCGAGCTGCTCGGGCAGGCTTAGCTGAGTATTCAGAGTATGCATTCAAGGGATGAGGGGAGCTTGACTATGCAAAATAATTCATGATATGCAATTTGTTTCAGTTTTGACCCTCTGTGAACTGTCCTTGCCTTATCTGCTGGGCCCGCTCAAGCAATTGGGCCGCTAGGGTAAAGTCAGGTTTCAGGCGCAGCGTCTCCTGGTATTCTTCAATAGCCTGATCGATCATCCCCTTAGTATCATAGGCCGTAGCCAGGTTGAAATGGGCTTGAGCTGAGCCAGGAGCAATCTTGACTGCTTTCTGATAAATGGCAATGGCCTGGTCTAGGGCCTGCTGATGAAAGTAGATGGTTCCGATGTTCAGATAGGCATCGACATAATCTGGCTTGGCTTTTAGGGCTCGATGGTAGGACTCAAGGGCTTTATCTGTCTGGCCTTTCTGTCCATAGGCTACACCTAGATGGAAGAAAGCTTCGGGATTATTCGGATCAAGGGTCAGGGCTTTTTGGATTTCCATAATTGCCTGATCCTCCTGATGGAGGCTGTAGTAGGCAATCCCAAGGTGAATTCTGGGTTTGACCTGATCGGGCAGGGCCTGGACAGCCTTTTGAAGCTCTACCGCTGCCTGATCAGGTTTTCCGGTCAGGAGGTAGAGATCGCCAAGCTCAAGATGAGCAGTCTGATAGCTTGGCTTGAGCCGAAGAGCGGTCTGAAGCTCTTCGATTGCTCGCTCAAGACTGCCAGAGCGAGCATAGAGGAGCCCAAGATTATAGTGAGCATCAGCAAAATTGGGATCAAGGGCCAGAGCCTTTTGAATTTCAGCCCTGGCCTCCTCAAACTGCTGGTTGAAAAGGTAGGTTGCGGCCAGGAGGCTGTGCACCTCCTTGTGATTTGGATTGAGGCGGAGCGCCTCTTTAAATTCAGCCTGAGCCTGCGCCAGATTCCCCTGAGCAGCTAAAAGCATGCCCATCTGCCGCCGGGCATCAAGATAAGTGGGATCAAGCCGGAGTGTCTCCTGGTATTCTCGAATAGCCAGATCGGTTTTTTTCTGCCTCTCATAGACCAGACCGAGCATAAAGTGGGTGGAGATATCATTCGGGTTAGCCTGAAGGACCTGCTGAAAGGCCTCGACTGCTTCAGTTAGCTCTCCCTTGGCATAATGGGAAAATCCAATATCAGCCTGATCTGCCACCAGGATGAAATCCTTGGGGTCAGGGAGGCTCTCTTTTGCTTTCTGGCTGCTCAGGTCTGGTTTTTCGCTCCATACGTAGCCAAGGCTTTGGAGCCTTTGCCGCTGCTCGCTGCTTAGGCTGGTCTGGATGGCTGATCCTGGCTGATAGAGGCTAGGTAGGGATTTTTGCATGGCCAGGAGCCTTGCCTTGAGGCTTTCTGCCTTCGGAGCTGGCTGATCAGCCACCAGCAGGTTATTGTTCTCTCCCGGATCCTGCTCAAGGTGATAGAGCTCAGGCTTTGGGGCCAGGATGTATTTCCAGGTGCGGGTACGAAGGCCGAAAAGAGGGCTTAGGCCGTGATTGAGCCTCGGATAGAGGGATTCACAGTATAGGTCAAGATCGTCTGGTGAGGCAGCAGAAGCAGGAGTAGTGGCTTTGGCGGCCATAACTGGATAGAGACTCACCCCCTGCATCATTTCAGGCCCATTCCCTGCCGATCCTAGGGTATTTTTCTCTCCGGCCGCCGTGGCAGTGCTGGCCGCTTTTGACATCGGCACCTTGAGAAGCTCCAGGATAGTGGGCATAAGATCAATAGTTCGAACCAAGCCGCTTACCTTGCAGCCACGGGGAAGTTTGGCCGGATAGCGGAAAATCAGGGGAACCCGCAGCGTGGAATCATAGATAAAGAAGGCATGGGTCCGCTCTCTGTGCTCTCCTAGACCCTCGCCATGATCAGAGGTAAAAACGATTAGGGTATGGTCGAGCACGCCGAGCTGCTCCAGTTTGTCCAATACCTGGCCGAGGCACATATCCGTATAGGCGATCTCACCATCGTAGGGATTTTCCCTATACTTACTGCCGAAGGGCTCAGGGGGCGAGTAGTCCGCATGGGGATCAAAGTAGTGGATCCAGAGGAAAAATTTTTCCTGATAGTGCTGATCAAGCCACTGGATAGCTCTTCGGCTGGTCTCCTCTCCTCGCCGCTCGTTATGAAGGATTGATGGGCCGCCTGCTTGGTTCTGTGAGCAGTCATCGTCATAGACCTCAAATCCTTGATTTAGGCCAAAGCATGAGTCAAGGGTATATGAGCTGACCATAGCTGCTGTTCGCCAGCCGTGCTGCTGCAAAATTTCAGCCAGGGTAGTTGCCGACTGATTCAGAATAAAGGTCCCGTTGTTTCGCACCCCGTGCGACGGGGGATAGAGACCGGTGAAAATCGACACATGAGAGGGAAGAGTGATAGGGACCGGCGTAAAGGCCTGGGTAAAGAGTATGCCATCTTTGGCTAGCCGGTCGATCCGAGGAGTTTCGACCTTAGAATAGCCATAGCAGCCAAGATGATCAGCCCGTAGCGTATCGATGGTAACCACCAGGAGATTGATCGGTCGATCAGGCAAAGGTGCCTGCCGACGAGAGCAGGCGGGAAGAAAAGCAAGCCCTACTCCCACCGAGGCAGTCATAAATAGCACCGCGGGTGACATTGCCCACACTAGGGCCGTAGCCACAAGATTACACAAGAGAGTCTTTATCTGTAGCCTGATCATAGTTTTATCTCCTTATATTTTTTGCATATTTTCTGCACTTTTTGTATTCTTTCTACAGGCTACAGGGATCGTCTAGCCTAAGAGGCCGATCAACCCAGAGCGCCTCACCATACTTGACATTAATCAATGAGCCAAAGTAGCGGCACCTTGACTCTACATGGAATGCATAGTCAGAAACCCCAATGGTTCGATAGGGTTGGCTGTCCTCTTCAAAAGGAAAGATCTGCGACCGGTAGGCTGATAGGGCTTCCATCTTCCGGGGGAATTCAGCGGTGATATCGACCACAAAGGTAGGGATCAGGGGTTGATGAGCAGGATAGTAGTAAATCCGTCTGGGATAGTGGGGGGGATAGCCAAGGTCTAGTTTGGCTAGTCTGGCCTGGAAGAAAGCTTGCTGAACGATCCTGCCTGCAGCGGCATGATCCGGGTGCCAGTCCTCAAAGTATGGGGCAAGGATAATTGAGGGCCGAAGCTTTCGAATCAGGCGGGCAGCGGCCAGGATCTGGTCATAACCTGCGGTTAGGCGACTGTCGCCAAGATCGAGATTTTCCCGCACATCCACAGCCAGCAGCTGGCTGGCCTGGGCTGTTTCCTGGGCCCTGAGCTGCGCTGTTCCTCGCGAGCCCATCTCCCCGCGGGTCAAATCCGCAATGCCTGTCCGATAGCCCCTATTTTTCATTTTGATGAGTAAGCCTCCAAGGCAGATTTCTACATCATCGGGATGGGCGCCAAAGGCCAGGAGGTCAACCGAAGGAGACTCTCTGTCTGCTGCCTGCTGCTGATGGCCAAAAAGGGTACGGTGCTCTGCCGTCATGAGATTTTTTCTCCTCAAATTTTTTTAAATCAGCCTGAAATTTCAAGCTGATAGTGGTAAAAATAGTTTTCAAGCTCAAGGGCCTGGATAGCTGGCAAAAAATCCGGGCCATAGTGACTGAGAAGGTAGAAGATATTGAGCTTTCGCTCCTGGGGATAATCGTCCCTGAGGATGCAGGATGAGCAATCATGAAGAGTAGCGCTGAGTCGAGGCAAAATGATCGGCATCTTGAGGCCGAAATACTCGTATACGCCCTTGATCTGGGCGAAGTAGCCGATCTCGGCCGGGCCAGCCAGATAGCAGAGGGTGGGGAATAGGAGCTCGGAGAAAACAGGTCGAAGGTAAACATTGGGGCTAAAGCGCTCGGGTTGGAGCTGAAATAAATCTTGCAATTGCTCACGGGAATAGGCCTGGTTTTCGGTATGAAAGAGCTTGCCATCCCAGATAACCTTCTCACGGCGCTGTCCCTGGTAGAGAAAGAAGGGGCAGTGCTGAGGATGATGTGGCAGTTGGCGGCGAAAGCCGCATCGCTCAAGCTCCCGGCCTGCCTGATCGACTATTTTGGGAAGTGCCAGGGGATCATCAGCCAAAATTTTTTCCCACAAGGGCTTGGCTAGCCGCTTTATGGCGCCTTGGTTTGGCTCGATTAGAATCAGCCCCCAAGGGCTGAAGAGGGTCAGCATCAGCCGGGCAAACCACTCACCCAAGGTGGCGGATTGGGCCAGGCTGTTTTGGATGATCTGCTCAACCCATTGACAATAGCTGGTCGGGGAGAGGAGCTTCTTTAATTCTTCCAAGAATGAGGCCAATTTTTTCCCACGCAGGGGAAGGAGTCCGATCGGCTGCTTAAAGTGACCGCGGCGGGGCCGGATGGACAATTTAAGGTAGCCTCCGTTGTTTCCAGACTCATCAGGCCAGAAAAGTGAGGTAGCCTCCTCAGGGTTGTGATCTTCTGAAGCGATCCAGAAGATCGGAATTGTGATTAGATTGAAAACCTGCCTGATTTCCTGGGCCTTTTGCAGGCAGGATATAGTCTTATAGATAGTATACAGAGGGCCGGTCAAGAGGCCTGGTTGCTGGCCGCTCATAATGACCAGGGTTTTCGGATCATTCAGGTGGGCGATCTGGGCCAGGGTTTCAGCCGTCGCACCCAGCCTTTGGTGATAGTCGTGGAGATGGGCAGTGAGGGTTTGGCGATGGGGAAATGCCTGCTTTCGGAGAGAGGCGATCTTCTCATTCACCTGATCTTGATTAAAGTGCAGGAAGGATGAAAAACTGCTTGGCTCTTTCGCGTAGGCATTGAGGAAGGTGCCTGCGGGGAGAATTTCAGAAAAGTTAATCTTCTCTTTTATCCTAACCTGCATATTAGCCCCTGTCACTTTAGGGTAATTGCATGAAAATTTAAGAGGTTTTCTTACTAAGAGGTCTTTTCGCTAATAAAGTGCGCAATTTGGGCGGCCCTGAGGGCCGCACCTACAATTGATTTGGTAACCCCTACAATTTGATTTGGGTAATGATCCGCCGCGCACTTGTATTGTTACGCACTTGGCGAAAGAACCACTAAGAGGTCTTTTCGCTAACTGCAAGAGCAGATCCCGATTTTCCCCTCTATCTTCTTCTTAGGGTGATTATACAATGACTATCATTTGCCTGACAAGAGATTCATCAGAGGGCAGGTTGGAGATGTTTCACAATTCTATGGATAGAGCACGATATTTGACAATAAAACTAGGGAAGGTTAGGGAGGAGATCAGCTTTTTATTTTCCTGAAGATCTTGGATAATTTTCCCCTTGACGTAAGGGGCAAATTATGCTAAGAAATAACATAATATTATTATTACCCTCGCTGTAGCTATTAAAAAACTGTATGGCTCGCTGTAGCCATCAAAAAACTGTATGGGCCGAAGTGGTGGAATTGGCAGACACGCTGTCTTGAGGGGGCAGTGGTTAACCCCGTGCGGGTTCGAGTCCCGCCTTCGGCACTTTTTCTTGCTTCAATCAAAACCAGCGATTCTGTGTTTAATCGCCAGAATCCCGCGCAAGTTAAGAATTCCAGGGCCAGGTGATCCGCTCACGGTGGCCAAGTGATAAGCTTGGCGGTGCATCTGAAAGCCACATCCCGCGTAAGCTCAGAATCCAACCTATTCTCAATCGCGATGCCCTCAGATTCCTTTTGTAGCCACTGCGGCGCAAGCTCAGAATCCCTTATTCAGAATCCCTTATAATATAGGCCTTGTGGGTTCTAAGCTTGCGCTCAAGATAACTGAAAATCAAAAGTAATTAGTTTTAGCCGTAGAGCTCTTCTCTCTTTAAGGATACTTTCCCAAGCCGTCTTATGTATACCATCTTCCGGCATCAGGCCAATTTGTAAGCGACTAACCAACCATAATGAGTTATAACATCCTGGCCAGAATGATTATTTCCCTTGTCCACAGGCTGCGCCATTATGTCGAGTTATAAACCTTTATTATGGGGTCTGGCACTTATTCATTTTCCGGCATCAGGCTAATTTGCGCTCATCTTCCTACCCTGAAAATTGCGCGCTCATCTTCCTACCCTGAGGCTATATGATAGCGAAGAGATAAAGCACCCCTTGACCTCATCATTTTCTTCTTCCTGACCACCATGATTTTCCTGCCCACTGTCATTGTCCAGGTTGATCACCGATACATCGTCAGGGTCTAGGCCGCTATATTTAGGATCAGCCGAGATTGCTGGCGCCAAAATAACCTTGTAAGCTATATCACCATCATCCCCAGGATCATCGACACCAGCTACGGTTACGGTCTGGGCAATGTTCCAGTTTTCGGGAGTGAAGATCAGTCTCGTAGGAGAGACTTTCCCTTCGGTCTCATCACTGCTTGACAGATCAATGATGACCAGGGCTGTGGGCCTTGATTTCAGGACCACCCTGAAAAGTGCACTTGTGCCAGCTTCACTGGTTACTAACCCTGAGGTTGGGCTTACCGTGATTCCCCAGCTATTGTTGATTAGGATAAAGAGATTGCCTGATTTCTCATTGGCTATAGCCAGATCATCTTTTCCATCCCGATTGAAATCCGCAGCCACTGTTGACCGAGGGTCATCCCCTGCCCGAAAGCTGACTGCTTTGGCAAAGCTGCCATCACCCAGGCCAAGGAGAATAGAAATATCATCAGAATCCTCATTAGCTACGGCCAGATCCATTATGTCATCAGCATTGAAATCCCCAACGGTGATCGATTGCGGATCATCTCCTGCTTCGTAATTGACTGCTTTGGCAAAGCTGCCATCACCCAGGCCAAGGAGAATGGAGACATTGTTTGAGGCCTCATTGGCTACGGCTAGATCTAGCTTCCCGTCCCCATTGAGGTCTTCAGCCACAATCGACCAAGGGTCCCTGCCAACCGCATAATTGACCGCCTCGGCAAAACTGCCTTCTCCCTGGCCGAGCAAGATCGAGACCGTGCCGAAATCTTCGCCAACCGATGGGCTGGCATTAGCTACGGCTAGATCTGCTCTGCCATCTCCATTAAAATCCCCTACAGTGATTGAGCTTGGATTATTGCCCGCTCGATAGTAGGTAGCTGGCCGGAAGGTATTATTAGCATCGCTCAGGAGAATAGCGATATCGTCAGAACCCTCGTTGGCTACGGCGAGATCTATTCTCCCGTCGGCGTTAAAATCTCCTGAGGTGATCGAGCGGGGGGTATCACCCACTGGGTAATTGACTGCGGCGGTGAATTTGCCCGTGCCAGCTCCAGCAAGTATAGACACCGTATGAGACTTACTATTGACTGCGGCCAAATCCTGCTTTCCATCCCCGTTAAAATCCCCAGCAATCAGCGACTGAGGCTCAGTCCCGACCGCGTACTTAGCAGCCTCGGCCAAGGTCCCGTTGCCATTATTTAAAAATACCGACACGGTGGCCTCATCTCCATTGGCTACAGCTAGATCCTGGTTCCCATCAGCATTGAAATCACCCGTTGTGATCGCCTGTGGTTTAGCTCCGGCCTGGTAGCTGATAGCTGCATCAAACGCGCCGCCTCCCCGACCGTAGAGAATAGACACACTGTCATACTTATCATCGGCTACAGCCAGATCCTCCTGACCATCACGGTTAAAATCACCCACAGCCACTGCCGAGGGAGCGCCACCGATAGCATAGCCGCTGATCGTCTGGAAGGCGCCATCTCCTTTTCCCTGAAGGAGTGATATATTGGCCCCGCCCGCGTTGGCCACTGCAAGATCCGGCTTACTATCTTTATTGAAATCGCCAACAATCACTGACTGAGGATCACCGCCAACCGCATAATTGACCGCCTCAGCAAAGCTGCCGCCGCCAGTGCCAAGGAGAATGGAGACCGTATCAGGGCCCTCATTGGCTACGGCTAGATCCATCTTCCCATCGGAGTTAAAATCTCCGGCCACGACCGAGCGGGGATCAGCTCCGACTGCAAAAGAACCAGATCGGGTAAAGGTGCCATCCCCCGCACCGAGAAAAATCGAGACATCGGCTGAGCCCGCGTTTAGTACGACCAGATCAAGCTTAGCATCACTGTTCAGGTCAGTGGCGATGACCCGGTGAGGATTGTTGCCCGCCGGATAGGAAGTGGCCTGAGTGAAGCTGCCATCGCCACCTCCACGAAGAATTAAGACATTATCAGATATTTCATTGACTACGGCTAGATCTTGCTTCCCATCACTGGTAAAATCCCCCACCGCTACTGACCTGGGGCCATAGCCAGCAGGATAATGGACCGCAGCCAAAAATGAGCCATCCCCCTTGCCAAGAAGGATTGATACATGGTCAGATCCATTATTGACTACGACTAGGTCTGTCTTACCATCGCCATTGAAATCCCCGCCAGCCACTGACTGAGGCTCATCCCCAGACAGATAATTGATAGCCTGAGCGAAGGTGCCATTGCCGTTGCCAAGAAGGATCGAGATGGTGTCAGAGTCTTCGTTGGCAACTGCTAAATCCGGCTTACCATCCTGGTTGAAATCATCAACTAGAACTGATTGGGGATCACGCCCCACGGGATAATCGACCGCTTCGGTGAAAGAGACACTGGCTGGCTGGACTGTACCCGTGGCCCGGTCAACTTTCCTGACCGGCATGATCACTACGGCTAGAGCGAAAAGCAGATAGAAGAATTTTCTCATCATCGGCTGTATCATATCTATTTGCCCCCCTATTCCTCCTCTTGGCACAGGAATAATAAAAATATCAGGAATAATAAAAATATAAATAAGTTATAAGCAAATATCTTTATACTGATATATTGACCGCTATACTAGTCGGCAGTTTTTGGTAAATCAGCTATTTATATTGAGATTATAAATTTGCCAGAATAAGGGGAGTAGAAGGGGACTAAAAGGCACTCATTCAGTGAGAAAACTTGCTGTGGCAAGAAAGGTGAGAAAAAATTTGTCATGGTGAGAAAATTAGGGAGAGGGTATCTCCCAGGCTCATTGTTTGCCTTCTTTTCGCATTGCAGCCTGCATGAGTCTTAGGTATCGCTGTGAGATTTGCTCTCTTTTTAGTGCGGCATAGATTACATTGCTTATAAAAGATGAGGCTAGACAGCGGCTTAATTCTCGATCCATCCGGGTCTTAAGTCGATTTATTCTAACTGTGATCATTGCTTGATCCTCAAAAATTAGCGAAGATTTATCGTCTTCTTTTTAGGGTTTGCTCTTTTCAGACATCTAGCAGTATTATAAAGAACTTATAAAAAATTTTCTGATTCTAAAGACGCTGATTTTATCAAGGAGTTACGGCTTATTTTCGACACTGTCTGGCTGGAAGTTATCATCACTGCCCAAAAACTGCCCCAAATGGGGCTGTGATGACAAAAAAGAGGCAGCAAGTCTATAAGTTACGACAGAGCATCTTCTTTTCTCTATTCTCTTAATTCCCTTGGGGGCTCATTTTTATTTTCTCTGCCGCTCTTATTTTGGTTTATGCCGTGGTTCTGGTTTATGGCATGGTTTATGCTCAATTTGACTTTCATTACTGAAAAAAGAGCGTGATTCACCCAGAAAGGGAAGAAGAAAGTATCATTAACAGGCGATTAGGAAGAGAAGGAGTCTGTTCAGATGTTCCCCATCTTTATTTGGAAGGAACCCTTTTGAAAAAGGGTTCCTTCCAAACCATCCTCCTAAAACTTTAATTTATAATTAAAGTTTTAGGAAAGGGGTGATAATGGGGAAAACCCTTTTTTAAAAGGGTTTTCCCCTTAAAAAGGGTTTTCCCCTTTAAGATGGGGAACATCTGGAGTCTGTTGCCTGGTGTTTTAAACCTTGACGATCTGTGCTATAATTTTATTTTCTGATTGACTATATATTCCGGCTAGCAGATTTTGCGTTTTACTAGCTGGAATCTTTAGGAGGTAATTACTAGATTATGAAAATTTACGAATTGCTTGATTCAGAAAAAATCCTCTGCTTATCCAAGGTGGAGAATCAGCAAGATCTTTTCTCCCGCCTGGTTCCCTCATCACTTTCTCTCAACGGCAAGGGAAGCATTACCCAGGAGGAGATAATCCAGCAGCTTATGGATAGGGAAGCGATTTCCTCAACCGGAATTGGCAACGGGATTGCTATCCCTCACATCCGGCTCGATGGGCTCAAGGAGCCTGTAGTCAGACTGGCTATTGTGAAAGAAGGGCTTCAGTTCAATGCTATTGATGGTAAGCCCTGCAAGATATTCTTCTTGTTCATCACCCCCAGTGATCAGACAAGTACCCATTTGCAGATTCTGGCCAAGATATCGAGCCTTTTGGGAAGCGAAAAACTTCGCTCACGCCTTGAAAAGGCCGACTCGCCGAAAAGCGTATATCAGATTCTGGTGGATGAGGAGAATAAGGGGAAGTATGGGTATATCAATCTTGATAAAAAAAGCATTTTTGAGGAGCTTCAGACCTCAGAGAATGGGCTAAGGCAAGAGGAGGCCAAGAGAAGGCTTGAGGTTTATGGTCCTAATGTTTTGAAAAAAATCAAAAAGACACCCACCTATTTAAAGCTTTTGAAAAATTTTATTTCCCTCTTTGCTATCCTTCTTTGGGTTGGCGGAGGGCTGTGCTTCATCCCCGGGGTGGATATGCCGCAACTTGGCTGGGCTATCTTTGGGGTTATTATAATTAATGCTGTTTTCTCATTCTGGCAGGAATTTAAGGCTGAGCGGGCGATCGAGGCTCTGCAGAAGCTGCTTCCTCAAAAATCTACTGTTTTGCGCAGCGGTCAAAAGGTTGAGATTCTGGCCTCAGAGCTTGTGCCAGGTGATATTATCTTTCTTGAGGAGGGAGACAGTATCCCGGTTGATGCTCGGCTGATCGAATCCCATGAGATGAGGGTTAATAATGCGGCCCTGACCGGAGAATCACGGCCTATTTATAAAATGTCTGAGCCGATTGAGGATGGAGCGGTCCTATTGTGGACCGAGCTGCCGAATATGGTTTTTGCCGGAACTTCGGTAACCTCAGGCAGCGGACGGGGAGTGGTCATTGGCACTGGGATGAATACGGAAATCGGCAAGATTGCCCACATGACCCAATCAGTGGAGAAAGAGCTGAGCCCGCTTCAGAAAGAAATGCACAAGATGGTCAATATCATCTCTTTTCTGGCGGTTGGCATGGGCATTATCTTTTTCTTTCTGGGCAAGAGCCTAGGAGGTCTTTCCCTAATCGGTGCCTTCATCTTTACCATCGGCATTGTCGTCGCTAACATCCCAGAGGGACTTCTGCCTACGGTTTCCCTGGCTCTGGCTATGGGGGTTCAGCGGATGGCCAAGCGAAACGTGCTGATCAAGCAGCTTTCCTCAGTTGAAACCCTGGGCTGCACTAATGTCATCTGCACGGATAAGACCGGTACCCTGACGACCAACCAGATCAGTGTCTCCAAGATTTTTATCAACCAGAGGCTGATCAGTGTTAGCGGCACCTCTTATGAGCCGAAGGGAGAATTCCACGATGAGCAGGGCAGGCTGATTAACCCTTCTGATCTTTGGCAGGATCCTACCTGTCGGATGTTCTTTACCTCATCTGTGCTGTGCAATAATGCCCATCTTCTCTCCCCCAGTTCAGAGACAAATTACTGGAGGATTATGGGGGATCCAACTGAGGGTTCGCTAATTGTCCTGGCTCGGAAAGCCGGGGTTGATATCGAGGCTCTGGCCGCTGATTATCAGCGGGTCGGACATCTGCCTTTCGAGTCTATCCGAAAGCGAATGTCTACCATTAATCAAACCAAGGATGGCCGAAAGTTTGCTTTCACTAAGGGAGCACCACTTGAGACTTTGGCCCAATGTGATTCAATCCTCATCAATGGCCGAAAAGAGAAGCTGACCCCACAGATTCGCCAGTCGATTATTCGTCAAAATGATCTGTTTGCCCGAGAAGGGTTCAGGGTACTGGCTGTGGCCTACCGTGAGGATCAGGAGCTTTCGGCACTCTCTTATTACAGCAATGAAAAGGTTGAATGCTCCCTTACCTTTCTGGCCCTAGTGGCTATGATCGACCCACCCCGAGCTGAGGTGCCCAAGGCCATTGCCGACTGTCGAACCGCGGGAATCAGGGTCATCATGATTACTGGAGACTATGGTCTGACCGCCAAATCCATCGCTCATAAAATCGGCATGATAGAAAATCCTGACGAAGTTACGGTCATTACCGGCCATGAGTTGGCGGAGATGGATGATCAGAAATTGAAGACTATTCTCAAGCAGCCTGTGATCTTTGCCAGAATGTCTCCTGACCAGAAAATGCGCATCGTCTCCTGTCTGAAAGAGGAAGGATATATCGTGGCTGTAACTGGAGATGGGGTCAATGATGCTCCGGCTCTGAAAAAAGCAGACATTGGCGTGGCTCTTGGGATGCACGCCAATGATGTGGCCAAGGAAGCAGCCAATATGATTATCACCGATGACAATTTTGCCAGTATTGTAGCTGGTATTGAAGAGGGTAGGGCAGTTTATGCCAACATCAAGCGGTTTGTAACCTATATTTTCGCCAGTAACGTGCCGGAGATTGTGCCCTTTATTCTCTTTGTCTTGTTCAAAATTCCTCTTCCCCTGACGGTCATGCAGATCCTGGCTGTGGATTTGGGCACAGACCTTGTGCCAGCCCTTGGCCTCGGAGTGGAGTCTCCTGAGCCAGGTACCATGAGCCGTCCACCAAGACCGCAAAATGAGCGCATGATTAATACCAAACTGTTCTTGAGAGCCTATGGATTTTTGGGCATGATTGAAGCCATCTTATGCATGCTGGGCTACTATTTTATATATTGGACCCACGGCCTGAGCTGGGGAACACTTATTCCGCCGGCAAGCAATCCAGCCTATGCCTACCCGGATGGAGCGATCTATATCATGGCTACAACCATGTGCCTGGCTGGTATCGTTACTGCCCAGGTTGGAAATGTTTTCTGCTGCCGGACCGAGCAAGAGTCGATTTTCAAGGTGGGACTGCTGAGCAATAAACTTGTCCTAGTTGGAATTATAACCGAAATCACCCTTATCCTCCTATTTATTTATACCCCTTTCTTCCAGAAAATTTTTGGTCTTGCTCCTATAGGCTTGAAGGAGTGGGCGCTTCTGGCTACCTTTGGCCCGATCATCCTGATTCTTGAAGAGGGGAGAAAATGGCTGCTAAGGCGGCGGCAGAAGAAACTCTCTCCGGCGAGGGCAAGAAAAATTGCTGAAGAACCTAAGCCTTCCTATCTCAGTCAACAATCCCTAACTCCTAGGAGTAGAGAGCAAGAGCTGACAGCGAAGCCAGCCGATCTTGCGGCGATCGGAAGCTGGGGAGTAAGAAAACTGCACATCATGAGGAGCAATAAACCGGTGTGTCAACAAAAGGAGCAATAAAACTGGTGTGTCAACAAATGAGAAAACTACTGTCTCAACAAAATAGAATAGAAGCGATAGAAGCGATGGACAGAATAGAAGCGCTGGTGAGGCAAAAGTGCAAGGCTGTATTGTTCGATATGGATGGGGTTATTGTCCATACCATGCCGGATCATTTTCGTGCCTGGCAAAAGGTCTTGGAGTCGATCGGCATTCAGGTCGATGAATTTGAAATCTATGCCCGTGAGGGAGAGCCGGGCATGGTAACTCTGTCAGAGCTTTTGGCCAAGTATGGGAAGAAGTTGCCCCAAGAGCAGATGCGCCGCCTCGTTCAGTGGAAAGAGAGCCTGTTTAAGCAGATCGCCTCGCCTCGGTTGTTTTCCGGGGTTGAAGATTTCATTAGCCAGCTAAAAAACCAAGGCTACCGGCTGGCGCTGGTTACCGGAACCTCAAAGAATGAGGTAGACTCTATCCTTCCGTCCAGGGTGGCTGATCCCTTTGAGGTGGTCATTACCCCGGAGCTGGTTAGCCGGGGAAAGCCGGCTCCGGATCCTTATCTTGCGGCCTTAGATAAGCTTGGTCTTAAGCCCGATGAGGCGCTGGTGATTGAGAATGCTCCTTACGGAATCCGCTCAGCCAAGGGGGCAGGCTTGGTGTGTATAGCCGTAGCCACTTCTTTGCCTAGGGAATACCTCCAGGATGCAGACCTGATTTTCGACTCTATAGAGGAGGTAAGGAAACTCTTTCCGTAAATATTCGGGTTAAGGATTTGGCCATCTTAGAAAACTCTTCCCCTGGGGCTGCTCGATCCCTCTTATTTTATAGAGAATTCATTATAGAGCCTGGATAAGAATAATAGAGCCTGTATATAATTCCTGTATAGAATAATAGAGCCTGCGCTTACACACTATACCTGCGGCAGGGGGAAAGCCATGACCTGTGAGATCTGTTCGGCTCCGGTGAGGGTCATAAGCAGGCGATCAACTCCCAGGGCAGCTCCGGCACAGTCTGGTAGGAGGCCCTTTTCCAGCACCGAGAGAAAATGCTGATCCAGGGGATAAGGCTCTTTGTTCATGGCTATCCGCCGAGCACGATCCCGCTCAAACCGCTCTCGCTGCTCCCGAGCACAGGTTAGCTCGGAAAAGCCATTGACTATTTCCACTCCCTTGAGGTAGAGCTCAAATCTTTCGCTCAGCTTCGGATCTTGGGGTTTCAACCTGGCCAGGCTAGCCATTGGAGCAGGAAAATCATAGAGGAAAAAGGCCGGCATATCTTGTAGGGCTGGCTCGACCTGCTCGATCAGGTCAAGGAAAAATCGCTCTTCATCCCATTCCCTGGAAGGACACCAGCCAGCGTGCTGTTCAAAGGCCTCATCGACTGAAATTCGGGCAAAAGGCAAGGAGAAAAGAGGTTTCCTGCTTAGGTACTCAGCCATCTGCCTGTCTACGGTTTGAATGAGGTTTTCCGTCAACTCCATCAGATCTTGGTAATTTATCCCTGTCTCATACCACTCCAAAATTGAGAATTCGCAGTTGTGGTATTTCCCTATCTCATCAGAGCGGAAGGCATGGGTAAGCTGATAGATTTTTTTCAGGCCGCAGCCAAGCAGCCGCTTCATGTGAAGCTCGGGCGAAGTAGCTAGGTAAAAGCTCTCTCCGGCGGCAATGGCGTCAATATGGGGATCTATGCCCGGACAGCGGACCAAAACAGGGGTGAAAACCTCCACGTAGCCTCGCTGGTCAAAAAAGCCGCGAATTGCTCGTCCCAGATGATGTCGAAAGTAATGCATTTCGGGCTGGATCATAAGTAAGTGAATCATGAAAATAATAAAAGAATCAAAGGCTACAGCAAAAGTTAGCGGCGGTCTTGCCGCTGCTCTTATTTTTTCGCCCGCTCAACATACTGTCCGGTCCGGGTATCGACCACGATCCGATCTCCGTTATTGACAAAGATTGGCACTTGAATCCTGGCGCCGGTATTCATAATAGCCGGCTTATTGCCTCCGGTAACCGTATCTCCCTTAAAGCCAGGCTCGGTCTCAACCACCTCAAGCTCTACAAAATTAGGCAGGTTGATGGCAATTGGTCGATTGTTGAAAAAGAGCACATTAACCTCGAGATTTTCAATCAGGTAATCCTTAGCCTCTCCAACTTGGGATTCCTCCATTTCGATCTGTTCGTAATTTTCCGTATTCATAAAATGATACATGCCATCCTGAGCATAGAGAAATTGCATGGGGTGCTCTTCCATCTGGGCAGGCTCAAGCTTTTCACCCGACTTGTAGGTCCGATCGAGAACATTTCCAGTAATCATATTCTTCAGCCTGGTTCTGGTAAAGGCATTCCCTTTGCCAGGCTTGACGAATTGAAAATCAACGACAATATACGGCTCTCCGTCTATTTGAATTTTTAGGTTCTTTCTAATATCACTAACTTCGTACATAGAATCGAATCCCTTTCTGTATGTGAATTGAAAATAGTAACAAATGAAAGTATATCAGAAATGGCGAACAAGTTAAAGCAAAATTCAAGATACCAGGAGTGTGTGAATATCACAATTAATTAATATCCTAGTCTGCCAAAAGGGCGATTGCGTGAGAAATTTGAATATTGGTAGATTTTAACTCGATCGCCCCTTTAGTCTGCCGAAGAACGAAATTGACACTCTCCTGAATTTCTCGTATAATTTGATTATGATTACAAGAGAAAGCTTTGACCATCTGATGATCCGCTGTCCCACCTTGGGCGGGGAAGTGCCTTTCTTCTATTGTCGCAAGCAGGCAGAAGGGAAAGCCTGTCCTCGATTAGTTATCTGTTGGATGGATCGAAGCGATGTGGACATAGAAGCTTATCTTAAATCTTTTTTTTCTCCTGAAGAGCTGGCAGCCTTTTTTCGGCATCCTCCTCAGCAGGGGAGATTAGATATTCTCCTACTCAATCTGGAAAGGGTGAGAAATATGCACCAAGAACAACGGGGAAAATTGATTGCGGCAATTCAAAATGTAGCTCGTGAGGGAAAGATCACCTGTGCAGAAGCAACCAGGCTGGCTGATGAACATCAGCTTCCCCGCAAGGAGATGGGAAGCCTGCTGAATGAGCTGAAGATCAAGATCAAGGGCTGCCAGTTAGGCTGCTTTTAGAGCAGGCTATTTTTTTCGGGAGAAGTAGCTCATGGGTGTACTTTTTGGCCCGGTTCTCTCCAGGAGGCTTGGCAGGTCTCTTGGGGTGGATATGGTCCCGTATAAAACCTGCTCCTTCGATTGCATCTATTGCGAACTTGGCCGGACAACCTGCAAGACTATGCAGAGAAAATCCTTTCTGGATCCGGCTCTCATTATTGAGGAGTTGAGAGAGCGGCTGGCGTATCTTGGCGGTCAGGTAGACTATATTACCCTAGCTGGCTCAGGTGAGCCTACTCTTAATGCTGACCTTGGGGATGTGGTATCGAAAATCAAGGGATTGACCACTATCCCAATAGCTGTTTTGACCAACAGTTCCCTGCTCTCTGATCCTGAGGTCAGGAGGGAGTTGCACGAAGTTGATCTAATTGTCCCTTCGCTGGATGCAGCCGAGCAGGATACTTTTGAGCAGGTAAACCTTCCGCTTGAAGGAATTAGGGTTGAGGAGATTATCGAGGGCCTCGTTAGCCTGCGGAGAGAGTTTCGAGGTCATATCTGGCTAGAGATTCTGCTCTGCCAGATGATCAATGATCAGCCAAGGCATGTTCAGCATCTGCAAAAGGCTGTTGAGGCTATCTCACCAGAGCAGATTCAACTCAATACGGTAGTTCGCCCCCCGGCTGTTCAGGGAATAATGCCGAGCTCTCCTGAGCGGCTGGCGGAGATTGCCGCTTTCCTTGGGCCGAAAGCCGTGGTCGTTGGACAGCACTGTCCTGCTGCTGCTAGCCAGCAGGGTATTTCCTACTCCCGGTCGCTTCGCAAGCGGATTATTGAAATGCTGAAGCGAAGACCTTGCACCTTGGCTGAGATCGCTCAATCGGCAGGGATGCATCCTGGAGAAGCGCATCGCCTTGAGCTGGTCAAGGTGCTCGATGAGATGGTTCAATCGCACCTGTTAAAGGTCCGGGTGCATGATGGACAGACTTACTATCAGGCTCAAAGCGAGGGAGAAGGGGATCTGGCTGATCAAAAATAAGAGCCACGCCTGTTTTGAGAATCCAAGGCAAAAGGTCTTCCCCTCGAAAAATCCCCTTGAAGACAGAAGAGGAAGAGGAGAGAAGCCGAGAGCAAGGTGTGTCCGGCTTTCTCTCCTTGAGGTTGTCGAGTGTCTTTGGGCTCATTTTTTGAGTAAATAGCGATTCTATCGGTATTCGCTCCAGCTTTTGATGTGCAAATCCTTCAGTGATTTTTTGCAGATAGCCTCTGCAAAGCGCCGAGCTAGTTGTATATTGGTAAGGAGTGGGATTGCAAAATCAACAGCTTTTCGGCGAATGATATAGTCATTGGTCAATTCTTCCTCCTGGTAGTTTTTGGGAATATTGATCACCAGGTCTATCTTCCCCTCGGTCAGATAATCCATGATATTCGGTTTTTTCTCCGACAGGGGCCAGTGCAGTTCTGTAGCCTCGATTCCATTGCTTTGCATGAAGCTGGCAGTCCCTGGGGTAGCATAAAGCTTTATGCCGAGCTCTTGCAGTTTCCTTGCACTCTCGAGGAATTCAATCTTGCTCTCAAGAGGGCCGCTCGACAGCAAGATGCTCTTTACGGTTGGCTGATAGCCTACCGAAATCATAGCCTTTAAAAATGCCTCCTCGAAATCATCTCCGAGACAGGCCACTTCACCAGTTGAGGCCATCTCTACGCCTGTGGTTGGATCTGCACCGCTTAGCCGGGTAAAAGAAAATTGAGGCGCTTTGACCCCGACATATTCAAGATCAAATACAGATCGATCTACCTTGGGCACTTGGTGTCCCATGATGATTCGGGTGGCTAGGTCGATAAAATTGACTTTAAAGATCTTGGACACAAAGGGAAAACTGCGGGAGGCCCGAAGGTTACATTCGATCACCTTGACCTCATTGTCCTTGGCTATAAACTGAATATTGAAGGGGCCATTAATCATCAAGGCCTTGGCCAGTTGTCGGGCGATCTTTTTGATACGCCGGGTGGTTTCTAAAAAGGTGCGCTGTGGTGGAAGCACCATGGTGGCATCACCAGAGTGGACACCGGCATTTTCCACATGCTCGGAAATGGCGAAAACAATCAGCTCTCCTTCTCCGGCCACAGCATCGATTTCGATTTCCTTTGCGTTTTCAATGAACTTGGTGATAACCACTGGATGATCCTGCGATATGCACGAGGCCTTGTTGAGGAATTTCTCAAGTTCTTGATCGTTAGAAGCCACGCTCATGGCCGCACCGCTCAATACATAGGAGGGCCGAACCAGTACAGGATAGCCCACTGAGCGGGCAAAGGATTTGGCTTCGAGTATCGAGGTCAGCTCCTTCCACGGCGGCTGATCGATCTTGAGCTCATCGAGGAGCTTTGAGAATTTATGGCGGTCTTCGGCCATGTCGATACTCAGGGCGCTGGTGCCCAGAACCCGCACTCCAGCCCGGTGAAGTCTGAGGGCAAGATTGTTTGGAATCTGGCCGCCCATGGAAATGATGATCCCAAGAGGCTTTTCCTTTTCATAGATATCGACTACGGTTTCAAAGGTCAATTCATCGAAATAGAGCTTGTCGCATTCATCATAGTCAGTGCTGACGGTTTCAGGGTTATAATTGACCATAATAGTTTGATAATTCAACTGCTTCAGGGTCTTGACAGAATTGACGCAGCACCAGTCGAATTCTACGGAACTGCCGATCCGGTAAGCACCGCTGCCAAGGACCATAACCGAATTGCGGTCGCGGAAGTTAACATCATCCTCTGAGCCGTTGTAGGTCAGATACAGATAGTTTGTCTGAGCCGGATACTCGGCGGCCAGGGTATCGATCTGCTTGACATAAGGGGTCAGTCCATAATCCTTGCGCAGTTTTCTGATCTCGTCCTCACTCAACCCCACCGCGCAGCCGATCTGAGCATCTGAAAATCCATGCTGTTTAGCCTTTTGCAGTAACTCTTTTGGCAGCCGCTGCTCGCCAACATTTTTTAAGGCCTGCTCCAGATCAACGATATTTTTGATTTTGTACAGGAACCACTTATCAATGTGGCTCAATTCATGGATTCTGTCAATGGATATGCCTTTTTTCATCGCTTCGGGAATGGCAAAAATTCGCAAATCTGTTGGCTCGGCTAGCTCCTGCTCAAGATCACCAAATTCCATTTCTTTATTTAGCACTAGTCCCTTGGCTCCGATCTCTAACATGCGCAAGCCCTTCTGGAGCGCCTCCTCGAACTTGCGGCCAATGGCCATGACCTCGCCAACCGATTTCATGCCAGAGCCAAGCTTGTTGGACACAAGCCGAAACTTTTTTAGATCCCAGCGCGGAATCTTGACCACGATGTAATCAAGGGCAGGCTCAAAGCTAGCCTTGGTTACGGCGGTAACCGAATTCTTGAGATCAATCAGGCTGTAGCCAAGAGCCAGTTTGGCCGCCACCGCGGCCAGTGGATATCCAGTCGCTTTCGAGGCCAGAGCAGAGCTTCGGGAGAGTCTGGCATTGATTTCGATTACTCGATAGTCCTCACTCTTGGGATTGAGCGCATACTGAATATTGCACTCGCCAACGATGCCAAGATGCCGGACCGTGCGGATGGCAATATCACGCAATATGTGGTATTCTCGGTTAGTGAGGGTTTGGCTTGGGGCGACTACAATGCTTTCACCCGTGTGGATGCCCATTGGATCAAAATTTTCCATATTGCACACGGACAGACAATTATCATACCGATCGCGCACAATCTCGTATTCGATCTCTTTCCAGCCCAAAAGATATTCCTCGATCAGAATCTGTCTGGTATAGGAGAAAGCCTTTTGAGCCCGATCCCGCACTTCCTCTTCGCTCCAGCAGATTCCAGAGCCCAGCCCGCCAAGAGCATAAGCAATTCGCATCATGACTGGATAGCCTATTTCCTCAGCCCGGCGCAAGGCATCGGCGATGTTGGTAACTGCAAAGCTGCGAGGCACCTTAACATCGATCTCGCGCAATTTGGCTACGAACAGCTCCCTGTCTTCAGTATTGACAATGGCTTCAACAGGTGTGCCGAGCGCGCTTACCCCGTAGCGGCGAAGCACACCTTCTTTTTCCAGGGCTACCCCGCAGTTTAAGGCCGTCTGGCCACCAAAACCAAGCAATATGCCATCTGGCTTTTCCTTTTTTATTACCTGTTCGACAAAATAAGGAGTTACGGGCAGGAAGTAAACCTGATCAGCCAGATGATCCGAGGTTTGAATGGTGGCAATGTTCGGGTTGACGAGGATAACGGTGATACCCTCTTCTTTGAGAGCCTTGATGGCCTGACTGCCGGAATAATCGAATTCGCCGGCCTCGCCTATTTTCAGAGCCGAGCTGCCGAGAATCAATACCTTTTGGGGTCTAGTCATCATGGTCATGTGATAATATCCTCACCTTTTCTTTTTCTATATTTATAACATTCTCAGAAAATCTTCGAACAGAATATGGGTATCCACCGGCCCCGGTGCGGCTTCGGGATGGAACTGCACGCTCATAAACGGCTTTGATACGTGCCTGATGCCTTCATTGGTATTATCATTGGCATTTACAAACCAGGGTTTCCACCCCTCGGGCAGGGTTCGTCCATCGACTGCAAACCCATGATTTTGAGAAGTAATGTAGCATCTTTTGGTGCCAACTTCTATACAGGGCTGATTTTGACTTCGGTGTCCGAATTTAAGTTTATAGGTATCGGCTCCGGCGGCCAGAGCCAGAATTTGATTCCCTAGACAGATACCAAAAACCGGTATTTCACGCTCTAGAGCCGCACGCACATGCTTGATGGTTTGCTGGCATGACTTGGGATCGCCAGGGCCATTTGAAATCAGTATACCATCGCATCGATCCTGAGTAAAATCATAGTCCCACGGCACTCGCCGAACATGAAGGCCTAGAGACAATAGGCTCCTGATGATATTTTCCTTACAACCACAATCTACCAGAATGACGGTTTTGCTTTTTCCATTTCTTGGGCCGTATTCAATCGGCTCTCGGATGCTTACCTGTTTGACTAGATTCTCCCGATTAGGGTCGATGAAGTCTAAGTCTTCATTGAAATACCTGATCCGACCCAGCATTGTCCCCTCTTCGCGCAGACGTTTGGTGAGCATCCGGGTATCTATATTGTATATACCCGGCACATCGTGCTCTAGTAGCCAATCGCTTAGACTTTTGCTAGCACTCCAGTGGTTGAAATCAAAGGAGTATTCAGAGATAATTAACCCCAGGATATGTATCCGGTCAGACTCAAACCACTCATCCAGTTTGTCGATTACCCTTTTTTCGGGCACGCCGTAGTTGCCGATCAAAGGGTAGGTGAGAACCAGAATCTGACCATGATAGGATGGATCGGTCAGGCTTTCAGGATAGCCAACCATGCCGGTATTGAAAACCACCTCTCCAGCCACTGGTTTTTGCGCTCCGAAGGAATAGCCGGAAAATACGAATCCATCTTCTAATTCCAATCGGGCATTGAGTTTTTTAAATCCCATACAACCTCCTGTCGTTGTTGAGAAATGAAAGAGATTATACAAAGATATTATACAAAAATATTATACCATTTAAAGCAACAGTTGCTTTAAATGGTAATGTTTTTGCAAAAATTATGCCAAAAAACTTTTAAGAAGCAATAGAAACAAGTCATTTTTTTCTCCCAAACCGCTTGGCTTGTTCGGTATAAATTTAATACAAAAAACCTATAGGGTTTATGACAAAAAGCTCATTTTTAAACCCTTCTCTCCTGTTCAAATTCTACATCTGTATAAGACCCCGCCCTGCAATTAGATAGAGAAAATTCCTTATTCTAGCCTGATTAATTGGTGATAATTTTCCTCTTCCGGCTGTTTTTGTTCATGACCTGGTATCAATGTTGCTGCTTCTTGGGGTCATTAATTGATCATTATGCTTGGTGATATTGCGGCCAATACCTTTGACCTTAAAGGGGAAGAGTGGGCTATAGAGCCAAGCGCGGCGGGGGGAATAAGACCTCTGGCTGCATGATCATGGCTAGCGCTTTTCAAGGAAGGGAGGTGTATAGCTAGCAAAAAATCAAGTTATTCTCGTTTCCCTTCTCACAGTAAGGGGATATCTTTTGAGGAAGATCATAAGAGGGAAATTTTCAAGAAGTTGATTTTCAAGAAGGGTTCAAGTGGCTTGTGGCTCGGAGAGAGGAGATTAATTATGTATTATTCTGCCAAATGCAAACTCTTGCTCATTTCTTCCATGTTGTTATTCATCTTGACCGTAATTCCTCAGAGAAATTCTCATGCCTACTATAGCTACGGCTATGGTGGATTATATGGCTTGTACGGCAGCAGCCTATATGGGGGGCTGTATGGCGGCTTGTATGGTGGCCTGTACGGCTTGTATGGTGGTCTCTACGGCGGTCTGTATGGCGGTCTGTACGGCGGTTTGTATGGTGGCCTGTACGGTGGTCTGTATGGTCTGTATGGCGGCCTGTACGGAGGCCTGTATGGCGGCTTGGGTGGCCTGTATGGTCTGTATGGCGGCCTGTATGGCCTTGGAGGCTTAGGTCTAAGATATGGTCTTGCCGAGCAGACTGGAACATGGACAGGTACCTGGAGCGGCTCTACTAAAACAGTAGCTTATGTTACCGGGCCCATGACTTTGAATCTAGTGGTAGATCCTGTTCTGACCACTACGGTTACTGGTTACGCTCAGATGGTAGGTAACCCGAACCTCGGAGTTTTGGTACCTGTTACTGGAGAAATACTCAATAGCCAGATCATTCTCTCCGGTTCAGCAATTGGGATTGGCAGCCAGACTATCCAGCTTGACCTGGTTTGCACCTTGATCTCTCCCACGGAAATGACAGGTACCTATACCCAGATCAATAGTACCTCGATCATCGGTACAGGTTCATTCTCACTTACTTTAACGCCACCTGTAATTTAGTTAATTTTGGAAGGAACCCTTTGGAAGGAACCCTTTTGAAAAAGGGTTCCTTCCAAACCATCCTCCTAAAACTTTAATTAATTAGCTAAAGTTTTGGGAAAAGGGTCATAAGGGGAAAACCCTTTTTCAAAAGGGTTTTCCCCTTAACTCAAGCACTATTGAGCGCACCAGGTCAGCTTTTGGATGTCTGGGTGCGAGCTCAAGGAAGCGAGTATAGTGGTCGATAGCCTTTGGATAATCTCCGAGGCGGTGGTAGAGTCCGGCTAGACTTAGGTGAATATCAGCGGCCAAGCCGATAAAAGGAGAGCCTCCTTCACCGGCGGCTAGTTGCAGCGCCTGGTGGTAATTTATCAAGGCCGTCTGGTAGTCTCCGAGCAGCTCTTTGACTATGCCGAGGAAGAGGTAGCCCCGCGGATCATAGGGTGATGAGGCAATAGCCCGGCTATACTGCTCAGCCGCCATCTGATAACCAGCTAGGGTGCCGCAGGAGAGGTAGAGTTTGCCTAGGGAAAGGTAGGCGGGATAAAAGGTTTGATCCTGCTTGATAATAGAGGTAAAGATCTTTTCTGCGGCCTCAAACTGATTGAGCTTGGCGTAAGCCACGCCAAGATTGTGCTCGATCCGAAGCGCCTGCTGCTGTTCAGTGCTCCACCTTCTGGCCTGCCACAGGTAGGCTATGGCTTGTTGCGTATTACCTTCGTCAAGCAGGGCGCTGCCCATTCCCAAAAGAGCCTGAGCAAAATTAGGCTCCTGCCTGATAGCCTGGAGGAAGAGCCCCTTAGCCCGGTTGATATTTTCCTCTCTTCCCTTAAGGTCCTGATTTTTTTGGGCCTCGAGCAGATAGGTATTGGCTAGGTAGGTAGCTGCCCAGTAATTGGCGGGATCCTTGGCCAGGGCATCTTCCCACAGGGTACGATCATCGCGCCAGACGCGATTTCTGGCCAAGGTCAAGGCCCCATAGAGCACAACTAGCCCAGCTACCAGAAGGATAACCACGGTTTGAATAATTCTCCCTTGGCTTAGGCCCGCTGACTGCTGCCGCCCTCTTCTGATCAAGGCCGAAACCACAAGCCCAATGGCCAAGCAATAGCCAACCGAGGGCAGATACAGATAGCGGTCAGCCATCTGGGTGCTGGTGGGCACAAGGTTAGCTACTGGCAGCAAGGTGATCAGAAACCAGCAGCCGGGAAAAGCTAAGGATTTATTCCAAAACCATAGAAATACTACTCCAGCCAAAAAGAGTAGGAAAAAACCAGTGGCCAATAGCCAAGAGGGAGTGATAAGCTCAGACACTTTGCTTGCCGAGAATAGGTAGCGGTTTGACAGGCCAATGGGCAAAAAGAGCTTTCCAAGATAGAGGCCTAGTATCTTTACAGTCAAAAGGAGAGAGAGCCAGAAACTGTCGCCTACATAATGCATGACCTCGGCTCGCTGTGCCCAGTAAGTAGCGGCAGCCACAAGAGCGGAGAAGAGGAAAAAGGGGACTTTAGACCAAAAGTGAATAGGCTCTTTTGGTCGGCGAAAGCAAACCTCACAAAGTATCAGAATCAGGGGCAGGGTTATAGCCACTGGCTTGCTGAGTAAAGCTAGTCCTGCGGCCAGAAGGGAGGCAGCATACCAGGACCATTTTGCCAGGGGTCGAGGCTGACAATTTCTGAATCGGCTATATCCGTATAGGGAGAGGAAGAAGAAGAGCGCGGACAGAACATCTTTTCGCTGCGAAATCCAGACCACCGACTCTACATGAATGGTATGCACGGCAAAGATGGCCGCAGCGCTGAGGGCGGCTGAATAGGTCTTATACCAGTCGAAAATTAGAAGGAAAACCAGAATGGTGCTGGCAAGGTGAAGCAGGATATTCACCAGTCGGTAGCCTTCGGGTCGGAATTTCCAAAAATGATAATCTATCTGATAGGAGAGAACATGGAGCGGAGAATAGTTTTTGAAGTAGGGCTTGGTCAAAAGAGCCTTGATATTAGGCCAGGAAATGGCCCGAATATAGGGATTATCCAGGATATAGTGCTGATCATCCCACTGGAGCAGGGAGTTTTTGAGGGAATTAGCATAACAGAGGCTGCCTAGGATCAGCAGGAGGGCAATGGTTAGGGCAAGCCGGGTGGGTGAAAGCCTTTCTGGGGATAAAAATTTTTCTGAAGAAGGACAACCAGTAGGATGAGAGGATGTGGCCCCAGCGGGTGATGATTCCATATCCATAATTGTTTTTGATCTCCACTGATTATCTTTAATTCACTGATTATCTTTACTTATTGGTATCTTTAATTATTGGGTTTTACTTTATTGGGTTTTACTTTTCGAGTTCTTAGCCAAAGAGCCGCCGGAAAAAAGATCGCCGCGGCTTTTCCGGCTCCTTCGGATTGGGAATATCCCTCCCCTCAATGATGGCCAGAGGATTGGTAGTTACCAGGTCAAGGGCATCCTGTTCTCCGATGATTTTGCTAGCCACCTCTACGGAAGGAGAAAGCAGAGGAGGCCGGATCTTGGATGAATGGGCATCTGTGGCGATGATATGAACTAGGTTGTATTTCAGCAGCTTGTGGCAGCAATCCTCCGGCTTTGAGCCGAACTCTCCGGTCAGGCTTAGCGAAGTGATCTGGATCAGCACACCCTGCTCTACCAGCTCATAGATCAGGTTGATATCGTTTTGCAGAATTGAGTTTCGCTCTGGATGGGTAAGGATAGGGATGATCCCTTGCAGGTTCAACTCGAAGACCAGATTTTTGAAATTTGGAGGAACCAGCTGGTGAGGCAGCTCAAGCATTAGATAGCGGTGGTTATCATTGACTGTAGTAATCTTCTCCGTTTCGATCAGCTTCAGCAGGTCGGGATGAATATGAACATCGGCACCTGGCAGGATCTCAAGGCCGATTCCCTCCTGAGTCAAAAGATCGTTTAATTCCCTCACTGCCTGCTTTATGGTCTCGGTTTTATTGACATACACCCCGTTCATGGTATGGGGAGTGGCCACGATCTTGCCAATCCCGTCCGAAGCAGCCAGATAGCACATGCGGAGAGATTCTTCGATATCCTTTGCTCCATCATCCAGGCCAGGTAGGATATGACAATGTAAGTCAATCATCATGACGTTGAAAATCCTTATCTAATCAGGTATAGTACCCGCAGAGAGATCTAATCAGGTGTAGTCCCCAGTCTAAAAAGTCTAGAGGTTTCTGCAAACACATATTGTGCAGACGATTATACATGCAAATGATGCCTATGGCAAGAAGAGGATCGCCTTTTGAAGCGGCAAAGTAAATAATTTTTTTTGAAAACTCAGACTTTATGATATAGTAGGGTGAAGAATATCTTAATCTAATCTTAATCTTAAATTACAGAACTTAAGGGGAGGGGAGTTTATTTATGACTACGATCATTAATACGATTTTTAAGACCAGGGCAGGATTAGCCCTCATTGGGCTGATCTCTATGGTCATTCTCCTTGTTGTGGAATCTGCTAAAGCAGAATATTCGAAAAACTCGATCATCCGAAGTGGCGGAGAAAGCAGAAGCTGGCTGTCTTTAACTATTTACAATCAAAATTATGGCCTGATTAGAGAGGAGCGAAAGATGGCTTTTTCTCCTGAGGAGAGCCAGGAGGTGCTATTTATGGATGTGCCTGCCCAGATCGAGCCAGAGACAGTCTTTATTGAGACTCAAGATCGGGAAATCAAAATCTTGGAGCAGAAGTTCGAATACGACCTCATCACCCAGGAGAATTTGCTGAAGCAGTATGTGGGAAAACAGCTTAAGATTTTGACTGAAAATCCAAAGACGGGTGAAAAGAGCTTGCTTGAGGCAGAGCTGGTGAGTTATCATAACAATCAACCTATTTATCAGATCAAGGGAGAAATCTATCTTGGGTATCCGGCTGGCGCCATTGTGTTGCCCAAAATTCCCGAGCAGATGGTTGCTCGGCCAACCTTGCGGTGGCTGGTGAAAAATTCGCTCCGAAAGGCGCAGGAGAAGCCGATTGTTGTATCCTATTTGTCTCGCGGCCTAAACTGGACAGCCAATTATCTCTTGCGGCTCGATCAGAAAGCAGCCGAGGGCAATCTATTCAGTTGGGTAACCATCGACAATCAGAGCGGAGTTACTTTCCCCGCGGCCCAAATCAAACTGGTGGCCGGGGAGGTAAAGCGGGCCGAAGAGGTCAGATACGGCGTTAGGCGAAAAGGATTGGCTGCTGAAAGCCTTGAGGTAGACACTGCTGCCCAGCCTTCCCCTTTTCGTGAGGAGGCGTTGGCCGAGTATCACCTCTATACGCTAGATAAGCCCTCAACCCTCAAAGACCAGCAGACTACCCAGATTTCCTTTATCGAGGCGACCAAAATCCCTATTCAGAAAGAATATATCTTTCCAGGAGAGGGAATATATCAGCGCAGTCAGCGGGATTTGCCGCAGCCGCCGCCAAGACCTACCAGGGTATACCTCAAGCTGGAAAATAGGAAGGAGCATCACCTTGGGCTTCCCCTGCCGCAGGGGGTGATCAGGGTTTACCAGGCTGCTGCTGGCTCAGGCGCAAGCCGCACTCATTTTGAGTTTATCGGCGAAGATCGCCTTATGGATACACCGCCTGATGAGACTTTGCGGATCCAGATCGGCAGCGCTTTTGATGTGCTTGGGGTACAAAAACAAATGGAGTGGCAGAAGGTGGCTGCCCAGGTGTATGAGAGCAGCTGGCAGGTTGAGCTGAGGAACCGTCGGGATGAAAAGGTTGTGGTTCAGGTGATTGAGCCGGTGCAGGGTGAGTGGAAAATTTTGAGCAGCTCCCATCCCTATGAGCGGCTTGAGGCCTATAAAATTGGCTTTTCCGTGCCTGTGCCAGCCAGGGGAGAGGCTAAACTTACCTATCGGATCAGGGTGGAATTTTAATAGCTTGTTTTTGAGAATTATTCCCCAAGGTCACATAAGAAGAGAGTTGATGGAAGTAGTTTTATCTGCACATGACGAAAAAGGGATGCCCAAAGGCCACCTGACTATATTTGAGCAGGAGAGGAAGAATGATGAGGAGTTTGTTGGATGAGCGAAGATATTGGATGAGCGAAGATAAGGAATCGGCATCAAAGAAAGGAGGTGGGGGGCAAAAGAAAGAAGGAGAAGGATTGGGGCAGCAAAAAAGGAGAGTATTTTTTGTTGCTCTGATGATTATTACTATTCTGCTCCTTTTACAAATCCGGCCAGGCTGGGCAGTAGGCAATTTGCACTTAGGGCAGATGGAAATCCATCCCGGTTTTATGCTTAGGGAAACATACTATAAGATGGTTGATGTGGATTATCCCGAAAGGGGGGCAGACCTGGTCTCGGCCTACTCCCCTGGCCTTAGGGCAGAGTGGCCGATTAGGCGACATACGATCAAAGCTGACTGGTTATGGGATTTTGTGCACTATCGGGAACATTCAGACTGGGACTACGATGGATGGAGGCTGTCCACCACGGGAAATTTTCTTTTTGGACAGGGAGGCAGACAGCTTGCCCTTGACCTTGGCCATGTTCAAAACAAGATCGATGAGCCTGCCGAACTGACAGAAGGCCGGCGAATGCGCACAGAAAACCGATACTCTTCTAAGCTTGGCCTAAACTGCAACGATAATCTCAGACTGGATTTCTCATACAGCCTGGCCACCTACCGCTACAGTGACAGTGCGCAAAGCCTGGACAACCGAAATGAGGATCACTACGAAACCTCAGTTAATATGCGGATCAAACCAAAGACTACTATCTTTATCTTGGGCCAGTATTATCAGACCGACTATCGGGATTCCAGGAGATATACTGATGACTCCAGCACCTGGATTCTGGGGCCGGGCATCCGCTGGGAGGCAACAGCTAGGCTCTCTGGCCAGATCAGGTTTGGATTTTCCCGCAAGAAATATCAGGAAGGGGAAGAGATTAATATGACTGTAGCTACGGTTAATCTTACTCATCGGCTGTCTGAGCGCACCAGGTTTGAATTTGGGCTTGAGAAGGGGGATAGGGAATACTCCTGGCTCAAGATGGATAAAAGCGGAAAGCTGGTTGAAGACTTCAACAAATATACCCTGCATCAGGCCAGAATCTCCCTGGATCATCAATTGACCTACAAATTCAGAGCTCTCTCAGGCTTCACCTATGAGTTTGACAAGTACCGCAATACGGTCAACAGGTATGGCCGGCCGCAGGATCCTCGGCGGGATTCGATCTATGCCTGGCGGATAGGGCTGAGATACCAGCCCCAGGAGTGGCTGGCTGCGGATTTGAGGTTTGAGAACAGGCACCGACAATCCAGCGGAGGTGAGGCAGGATCAGACTACGACAATCAGATATTCTCTTTTTCCCTTGGCCTGCTGCTGTAATCAATAATTCTCTACCTTCTCTTAAACTTTTCAACTTTTCCCTTATTCAAAGTGGCGGGTTTTATATATTTTCAATTTCATTTGACAAAGATAGTAAAAGTATAATATATTAATAAATAGTAAAGAATAGATTTTATCACTTCAGTCTAATTCAATGGAGATTCAAACAGGATCAATCTTTTTCAGCATCTTGTTTTTGGTTGAATGATCCGATGATTTCGAAAATTCTAAGTGGTGCTATCCTGGGTATAGATGCTTATCCAGTTCAAGTAGAAGTGGATTTAACTAGAGGGCTTCCCAACCTGACCACTGTTGGGCTTCCAGACACTGCAGTCAAAGAGAGCAAAGAGCGGGTCAAATCCGCCCTGAATAACTCCGGCTTCACTTTCCCCTCCCAGAAGATTACCATCAATCTGGCTCCGGCTGATATCCGTAAAGAGGGGACGGTTTATGACCTGCCGATCGCCATTGGTCTTTTGTCAGCTCAGGGAATGATTCCGGCCAAGGTCCTCGATCAGTACCTGATAGCTGGTGAGCTTTCGCTCGACGGTGCAGTGCGGCCTATTAAGGGAGCTTTGGCTATGGCCATGTTAGCTCGGCAACTAGGCCTCTGTGGGTTCATTTTGCCCACAGATAATGCTAATGAGGCCGCGGTGGTTGAGGGGATCAACATTTTCCCGGTTCGCTCACTCCTTGAGGCTAATGCATTCTTAAATGGCCTGCTGGAAATCGCCCCGCGGCAGATAGATCGGGAGAAGATCTTCCGATCGGATCGGGTTGAAGAGGTTGATTTTCGTGATGTCAAGGGGCAGCAGCATGTCAAGCGGGCTCTTGAGATCGCGGCTGCTGGCGGGCATAATGTCCTTTTGATCGGCCCTCCAGGAGTTGGCAAGACCATGCTCTCAAAACGGCTTACAACCATTCTCCCCGATATGACCCGGCAGGAGGCTATCGAGGCCACCAAGATTCATAGTATAGCTGGGCTGCTTAGGCGGGACCAAGCCCTGATAACCTCGCGGCCATTTCGGGCTCCACACCATACCATTACTAACGCCGGGCTGATCGGTGGCGGAAACATCCCCAGACCTGGTGAGGTTTCCCTGGCCCATCATGGGGTTTTGTTTCTGGATGAGCTGACCGAGTTTGACCGCCGCACTCTTGAGGTCATGCGCCAGCCCCTTGAAGATGGCTCGGTTACCATCTGTCGATCGAGCATCTCTTTAACCTTTCCGGCCCGCTTTTTACTTGTGGCGGCCATGAATCCCTGCAAGTGCGGCTTTCTGGGACATCCCACCAGGCAATGCCGCTGTACCTTTCGGGAGATTAGAAAGTATCTGTCCAGTGTCTCAGGTCCTCTGCTCGATCGGATCGACCTTCACATCGAAGTGCCAGCCCTGGAGTACCAGGACCTGATCGGCCAGACGGATGGTGAGAGCTCACAGCAGATTCGCCAACGGGTCAATCGAGCCAGAAAGGTGCAGGAAGAGCGCTATCGTAACCCCAACGGCGGAATGGGTGAGCAGAGCATCTTCTGCAATGCTCAGCTCAACAGCAAGCAGATCAAGAAATATTGCACCCTTGATGCCGACTGTTCAAAACTCATCGAAGCAGCTATCAATAACTTTGGCCTGAGCGCAAGAGCCTATGATCGGATCCTAAAAGTGGCTAGAACTATTGCTGATTTGGCTGGAGAAGAGAGAATCAGCCCTAGCCATGTGTCTGAGGCCATCCAGTACCGAAGCCTTGACCGTGGGGATTACTGGCGCTAGGGCGTGATAAAGGGGAAAACCCTTTTGAAAAAGGGTTTTCCCCTTAAACCCTTTTCCCAAAACTTTAATTAATTAATTAAAGTTTTGGGAGGATGGTTTGGAAGGAACCCTTTTTCAAAAGGGTTCCTTCCAAATTTCAACAGGGCATCCTGGAGCCCAGACTGTCGCTCGATACGCCGTGAGACAGCGCTTAGGAAGATTTCTTCTTGGCTCCACACCTCAACATAATTTTTGGCTCTGGTAATGCTGGTGTAGATCAGCTCCCGGGTTAGGATTTTAGCGTCTGTGTCGGGCAGAAGGAGCAGGATGCGGTCAAACTCCGAGCCCTGGCTCTTGTGAACGGTCATGGCATAGACGGTCTCGTGCCCAGGCAAGAGGCTTAGGGGGATTTTTCTCATGGCTCCATCAGAGGTGGGAAAATAGGCTGACAGGGCAGTGTCTGGGGCTGTGGGATCAGGCAGAATAAGGCCGAGATCGCCGTTAAAAAGCCCAAGCTGATAATCATTGCAGGAAATCATGATCGGCTGCCCTGGATAGTGGCGGCGGCTCCTGCTCTTGATCAGACCAGCCCGCCGAAGCTCATCCTCTATCAGAGCATTTAGCCGCTCGGCCCCATAGGGCCCCTGGCGCATGGCGCAAAGGAGGCGAAAGCGATTGAAAAGCTGAAAGGCATCGTTTGGATCTTTGGCTGTGAAATAGTCGGCATACTCTTGGATAACGCGCTCAGCAATGGCTTTTGGCAGTGCGGCGGCAGGCGGGCATGGCCGCCAGGCAATATCCTGGTATTTATTGGCTGTGAGGCCTTTCAGGAGGCTGAGCGCCCGCTTTCCCTCACCCTCTTTGACCGAGCGGCTGAGCACACCAATGCCGCTATCTGAGCCAAAGCGGTAGCTTTTGCCCAGGATGACCAGAAAGCTCAAGCCCTCTTGTCTGAGGGGGATTTCCCCTTGCCCGGCATCGGTCTCGCCATCGCTGGCTACCACATTAGAAGGCCACCTTAGGCCAAGACCGCAAATATCGCTTAGCACACCTCCTGCCTCAACTGAAGCTAGCTGGTCCTTATCCCCAAGGATGATCAGTCGGGCTGAGGGGGCGACGGCCTGGACCAGTTTAGCCATGAGAGGAAGGTCAATCATTGAGGCTTCATCCACCACTACTACTTCGTAGGGGAGGGGATTTCCCTCATGGTAGTGCGGTCGTGAAAAGCTATGGCCTATACCTAACAGCCGGTGAATGGTTGAGGCCTCATCGGGAATCAGGCGGATGATTTCGGCTGGGCTAGCTAGTTTCCCTTTGGTTTCTCGGATGGATTCCTGAAGGCGCTTGGCGGCTTTGCCAGTAGGCGCGGCTAGGGCGATGCGCAGCGGCTTTCCCTTGGCCTGCTCGATAAGAAGGGCCAGCACCTTGACCACAGTTGAGGTTTTCCCTGCCCCAGGACCTCCAGAGATAACACAGAACATTCGGCAAACAGCAGTCATGGCCGCGATCTTCTGCCAGTTGGGCTCACCTGCATTAGCCTCACTTCCTCCGCTCGGTTCTGGAAAAAGCCGCTTTAGCCCATCCTCAAGGAGCGCGTGGTCAACCCCGGGACATGGCCGCGAGGCTCTTTGGGTAAGGTTGTCAGCCACAATCTGCTCATATTCCCAGTAGCGGTAAAGATAGAGCCGGCCTGCATCATCGAGGATCATGGGTTTATATTCACCCGGTGAGCCCACAACCCGACTTTCCCTCAAAACCTTGATCCAGTGAGCTAGTTGCGGGCAACTTTTTCGGCATTCGGTGCCGTCCAGCACTTCGGTCAGGGGCTTGCCGGCAACTTGGGTAAGATCAAGACACACATGGCCTTCTTCCGTATAGCGGCTGAGCAGGCCGGCAGCCAAAAAGAGCTCAGGACAATTTTCGCCAGCCAGCCGATGCATGAAACGGGCAAAATGCCTACTGATCTTCGCACCTTCCTGCCAGGAGTCAAAAGCTGTCATCCAGCCGTTTTGGTCGCTCATCAGTCGTTCCACTCCTCTCTTTCGGCCTTATAGCCGCATAGGTAGTGGTTGAGAGCATTGATCAGGGCCTCAGGTGGACGGTCCTGATAGACCCCAAAGCGCGGCCCCCACACTGGGTTCATTCCCCGCAAGAAAATATAGAAAACACCTCCAAAGTATTTTTGGTAGCTGTAGTTTTGAATCCTTTGAGCCAGGTACTTGTGAAGAGCCAGAGTATATATATGGTATTGAAGAATATAATACTCCCGTTTCATGACCTCGGCTAGGGCTGCCGGGGAGTAATCTTCAAGCCTTGGGCCAAGATAATTAGATTTGTAATCAACCAGAAAATAGCGGCCATCAAAGCGAAACACAAGGTCAATGTAGCCTTTAAGCAGTCCGCGAATGGTAAAGCTTTTGTCTTCCCCTGCCCAAGGGGCGTGGCCTGGCGAATGCTGATCGAGTTTTTCAAGCAGACTGCCAAATTCCCTAATTAGCTCAGAGCCTCCCCAGGTCGAGAAAATCTCCCCAAGTCCCCGGCAGGTGATCCGCTCCAAGGGGAAATAGAAATCCATCTCTTCCAGCCGCTCCGAGGAGCTTAGGGCAGAGAGGGTGAAATCAGGTCGGCCTTCTATCAGTGGTGTAGCCAGCACCCGATCAAGGAGCGATGAGACCGAAGGAGCTAGGGTCTGATCAAAGCCGTGGAAAGAGAGCCGCTCGCTGATTATATGGTGGTTTGATTCTGAGTTTTTTTCAGAAAAATCAAGATGCTCTAAAATCTCATGGAGACAGGTTCCGGCTTTTGCCCCAGCCGGGAAATCACTGGCTGAAAGCAAAGCCTGATCCAGGCTCTCAATCTCCCTGTCATTCTTCTGAATCCCCGAGGGAGGAAGATCATGACTCTCATCCCGGCCTGGCCTATCCCAGTGCTCTTCCTCCTTGCCAGAGACCAGGGAGGAGAAGCTAGCTATCCGCCAATCATTCGCAATTGTGCCTGAAAAGGTGCGGCAGGAGAGTTTTTCCACCTGTAGCGCCGGCGCTTGGTAGCTTTCCGAAGAAGGAGCTGGCAAGGGACAGACCCGGATAGTTTTGTGCGCTTTTTGAGCCAGGCTGTTAAGCTCATCCAACATGCTGCGCTCATCGAGACTGGAGATTCGGGCTACGGTCGCCTTGATCGGATCGCTCCCATCGTCATCTTTGCCCGCGTGGAATAGGTAGGCCAGAGCCGAGGCTTCCGTAGCCTTGATCTTTCCCCAGGCAAGATAGCAGCGATACTTGGCCCTGGTCAGGGCAACGTAGAGCAGACGCAGGTTTTCGGCCAGAGCCTCCTGCTCAGCCAAAGATTTTGCCCTCTCCTGGTCTTGAGGGTTGAGAACCAAGGTGGGCTGCCAGCCGTTTTCAGGATCATGGAAAAAGGCCGGCTTATCTTCTCCATCTTGCCGTCCTCCGTAGGTATACCAGGTATAGGGACAAAAAACGATTGGATACTCTAGCCCCTTGCTTCTGTGGATAGTAACCAGCTTGACGGCAAGCTCATCTGTCTCCAGTCTTATTTGATACTCCTCCTTTTCTGGGCGTTCATTGATCTGCCGGGCAAACCACTTCAGCAGCCCATCTATCCCAAAACCATTCTCCAAGGCCATCTGGTGGAGCACCTCAAGGCAATGCAGGAGGTTAGTAAGTCGACGCTCGCCATCAGGATAAGCCAGAAGACGGCTTTTGATCCCCCGGCGGGCCATAAGGGCAGCCGCCATGATCATAAATCCCTGCCTAGGCCGCAGCCAAAGCTCATGATAAAGCCTGAACTCATCTAGCACTTCTCCCCAGGCAGTCGTATCCTCAATCAGCCTGGCTAGCTCATTACCGCTTTTGCCTATCAGCTCAGTAACCAGAGCTGCCCTGATTTTCTCCTCCTGATTCGGCTCGGCTACAGCAGTCATAACTTGCAAAAGATCTGCTGCCTCCCTGGAGGCAAACAGACTCTCCGAGCTATAGAGCACACTGGGAATGTTTCGCTTCCGGAGGGCCTCCTGCAAGCGGCTGGCTTGCTGGTTGGTTCTGACCAGGACAGCGATATCGCCACAGGCCACCGGACGGCCTTCGATCAAGGCCTCACCCACCTGGCCGGCCTTTAGCAGACGAATGATTTCGCTGGCCACAGCCTCGGTCAATTTTTTCTCTGCATCCTCTCGGCTAATAGTGCCGCTGTGGTCATCACCGCTTAGAAACCAGATCTGAAGAGGCTCGCTATCTGGCTGTCCGCCGAAGGTAAGGCCACCTCTTGCTCCACCGCCCTCCTCCTCAGGAGGGGGATCGACTGGATAAAAGGGAATCTCATGGAAAATAAAAGGGTTATTTCGGCTTGAAAACAAGCTATTGACTGCCTTGATCAGCCCGGGCGAAGACCGCCAACTGGTGCCCAGGGTATAGCGGGCCTCTACATTTTTGGCCGCCTCAAGATAGGCGAAAATATCTGCACCGCGAAAGCTGTAGATAGCCTGCTTTGGATCGCCGATAAGAAACAGGATGCTCTCTTGGTCTGGATAAATGGCTTTGAAAATGGCATACTGAATCGGGTCAGTGTCCTGAAATTCATCGATTAAGGCTGCCCGATATTTTTCTCTAATTTCCTTGGCTAGGCTCTTTCCCTGATCTCTTTCAAGAGCAGCCTGAAGAGAGGAGAGCAAATCATCAAAGGAGCGGATATTGCGCTCTTTTTTTCTTTTGTCAAGCTCCTGGCGGACAAAGGCCAGAAGGCGCCGCTTTAGAGCTACAAGCTGCTGCTTATAGGCAGTCTCAAGCTTGCTAAGACAGGAGAATAATTTCTCGGTTAGGATGAAAACCTGGTTTTGGGGAGGCTGGCCACCTTTTTTGACTGCCTTATTGAGGCTAGAGGAGCAAAATTTTTCAAGTTTGTCGCGTTTTTTATTTTCGTAGCAGGCAAAGGGATTGCCTGTAGCCAGGCACTGATCCATCTCTTCGATCAAGTGGCTAATGCTGTTGGGAGAATACTGCTTGCGATTCAATTCTTGGCCTGCCGACAGAAGCTCTGCCACCTGATCCCGCTGTTTGGGCCAGATGGTGCGCAGCTGATCAAAGACCTTGATAGTGGCCTCTTCAAGCTCCCTTGGGGGCGTGAGCTCATCGCACTCAGGGATTATCCGCAGGTTGGGTTTGGCCAAGCTAGAGCTTACGAATGAAGCCAGGCTTTCAGGGGTCAGCTTTTTGGTCTTCAGAAAGCTGATAAACATCTCTGAAGCCTGGCAGATATGGATTCGCCAAAAGTCATCTACTACATCTTGTACCAGAGCGCTCTGGTCGCTGATTAGTTCAGTATCAAACAGTAAGCTGCACTCAAAGGCCTTATCTTGTAAAACCCGCTGGCAAAATCCATGGATGGTGAACACCGCTGCCTCATCAAGACAGTAGAGCGCATCGTTTAGCAGGGTCAAGGACAGGCGACTGTTGCCTACTTTTTTAACTAGACCAGCTAGGAATTTATCATTATTTTCTTGGCCAGCGAAGGCAGCCAAGGCCTGGCGAATTCTTTGGCGGATTCGGCCGCGAAGCTCTTCGGTTGCGGCTACAGTAAAGGTAACAACTAGAATTTGATCTACAGAGAGGTGTTTTTCAAGCAGCAGGCGAAGATATAGTCCGGCGATGGTGTAGGTTTTACCAGTACCAGCGCTCGCCTCGATTAGGTTGCGTCCCTCAAGGGGGCTAGTGAGTAGGTCAAAGTGGGTCATTTTTGTCTACCCTTATAGCTTTCAGCTATTTTTCCCTTTTTGATGGTTTAGGGTTGAGCAGTTAAAAGTTTTAGAAAAGGGGTTTTAGGGGAAAAACCTTTTTCAAAAGGTTTTTCCCCTAAAAAAGGTTTTTCCCCTAAAAAGGGTTTTTCCCCTCAATCCTGCCTTCTATAACGAAGGATAGGCCCGTAGATATCCTGAGACAGGGTGGCGAAATCTTGATTTAGTGGATCATCGGTCTGGCCGAAGCACAGGCGAAGGTATGGGTTTTCTCGCTCACCTTTTTCACCCGACCTGAAGTTATTTCCTTCCCACATCTTTCTGGCCATTTGCCTGGCTTCTGCCTCAGCTTGGCCCTTCGTGATGATCCTTTCGGTATACTCGAAGGAGGTGGCCGGAAAGAAGGGGAGAGGAAAGCTCATTCCTTGTTGGTAGTAGTTTAGGATGCGCTCTAGGATTTTTTCGCTATCTGGAATAGGAGGCAAATACCACTGGCCATCGCTGCCGATCAGCAGGCTTTCCCTGGGGTGGTGAGTGCCTTCTGGCAAAAAATTCAACACTAGATGCTCGATCCACACTCTTAGCCAATCCTGCGGCTTGATGGTTGCACACCGGTAGCGGATCAGCCCTTTTGGCCAAAGGCCACAGATTTTGCCAGTGAGATGGAATCCTGCAAGTTCTGTGTCCACATCGAGGGGTGGCATCTCCTTCGCACCTTGAGTATAGCGTAACACTATGACTGCAAGTCTGGCCGCAGTGGTGCAAAGGTCCTGATAGGCTATCTTACCCATAGTCCCGTGCGGCAGCATACCTCGCGACCTGACTGTGGCCTGGTGATCTTCAAGGTCCTCTTCCCGAAGTTTTCTTTGCACTAGTTCTTGCTCGATTTGGTATCTGTCAAGTCCGCAAATTTCGAACGGCTCGCGCTCATTCAGGGCAAGGAGAGAATCATCAAGCCTGATTCCCAGCCGACTGATCAGGAAAAATTTGGCTGGATTGGCCAAAAATTGGATTAATTGGCTGAGACTGACTGTTTTTCTTTCTCCTCCCCAAGTATAGGGAAGGGGAAGTAGGATAAAAGGAGGCCTTTTTGTCTTTGTCTCTTCTTTAGGCTTATTATCTTGATCTTGGCTCAAGGTATGCTGGCTGCTGTTGCGGCTTCGGGTCAGGAGGGCATTTAGGTTTTCCTGGCAAAAGCTGAACAGAGGGCCGTCGGGCTGAAAATAGGCTGGGCTGAAAGCCTGAAGGCGATGGATAGTGATGATCCGGTCGAGAATATTACCTTGCGGGTGTTCAAATCCCCGCTCGATAGCCTCGATCAGCTCGCTGACCACCACGGATGGGGGAATTTGACTGTTATCCCTGATGCTTTGGCCGACATAGCTGATCAGCAAGTGTTCTCTGGCGCACAAGATAGCTTCCAGAAAAAGATATAGGTCCTCATCCCGCTTGGAAGGGTCTCCTTTTCGCGGCTCTTTGGCCATAAGGTCGAATCCAGCAGGCCGCGCTGTGCGGGGGAAAAGCCCATCTCCCATACCCAAAAGTGCCACCACTCGGTGGGGAATACTGCGCATGGGAAGCAGGGTGCAAAAAGTTACTCCGCCAGAGAGAAAGCCGTAGGCTGGCTTTTTATTCTCCAGGCGATCGGCCAGATAGGCCTTGATGGTTTCAAGGCTAACCTTGTCCTCAAAATTAGCCTTCTGCTGAATCTCTCTCAGCTCCTGCAAGACTTCCTGAATCGCCTCCTGCTGAATCTCTTCAGTCTCATCGGGCTGGAAAAGCCGGTCCATAAGCTGCTTTAAGCTTGCGGCCCACTCGGCCAAGGACCTGGGCTGCTCAAGCTCTTTGGTCTGGTTAAAGAGCTGGTCGATGAATTCAAGAAACCGTCCTAGAATAGCCGCCTCCTCTCCCTCGATGCTATCGTAGGGGAGGATTTCGGCAAAAATTCGCTTGTCTTCGGTAGCCGGCAGGGCATATCCCAAAAGGAGCCGATCGAGTCCTGCCCGCCAGGTGTTTTCCTGAAAATCAGGCACTCCCCACCTCTTGCGGCTTTCGGCATCTACTCCCCACCGAATCCGCGTCTCATCAACCCATCGCCGCACGCACATTATTCCCTCCCCATCTAGGTCGAAGCGCCGCTGAATGCAAGGTGTCTCCAGGATGTCTAGCACCTGACTCTGGCCAAAGCGGCTTCTACATAGGTCGAGGATATTAAGGAAGGCTTCGACGAGCTGCCCCTCCCGCCGAGCACTGCGATCAGCAATGCTGTAGGGGATTTTCCGGCTAGGGTCTTGGCAGGTGGCAAACACTGCCTCGATGTAGGGGGCATAGGTTTCGATCTCAGGGGTCATGACGATGATATCTCTTGGCTCAAGATCAGGTTTTCGATTAAAAAGATCAAGCAGACAATCGTACAGAACCTCAACCTCACGCATGGGGCTATGACAGACATGGATCTGGATAGAGTCATCATCGGCAGCAATGATCTTTTTCTCTTTCTGCCGGCCGCGATCTTGCAAAAAAAGGATGTCGGACTGAAGGCAACACAGAAGTGAACCCTCACCTGGGTCCTCAAATCGACTCTCTTCTTCAATCAGGGGAAGATCGAAGAGGGTATCGAAAAAATGGGCCGCGTGCTTCCCTAGGGAGGCAAGGAGGGGATGGCCAGTTTCAAAGTGAAGCTCTTCTTCACTGCTCATCCCTGCTGGTGTGGGCTCGGTCGCTTTTTCAGGGCTGGTCTGAGTCAAGGGGTGAGCGTGGCTAGCAAATTTTTTATGCACCCTGACTAGATCTTTGTCTGAAGCGATATCAAACCAGTATTCCTGGCAGGGGTTGATGAGAAAGAGATTTACATCAAGGAATTTAGATATGGCGTAAAAAACCTTAAGATGCAGCGGAGGAAGGCTTGGGATACCAAAAATGCAGATGCGCTCGAAGGCTTGGCCAGATGGGGGCTCATCAGGGCTTAGCTCGCTGATCCTGTCCAGGAACTTTTGTAGGATGGCTGCTTTGTGGGCCGCCCAGGCCTGATCAGCTTCTGTAGCCGGCTGGCTAGCAGCTATCTCCTTGACCAGCTCCCGCCAAAGCTCGGCCTGCCAGTGAGCATCCTTGCCTCGGTCTTTAATTTCCTCACCTCTTTCCCAGGCCAGTACCCATTGAGGTCGAAACATGAGGTAGCGGTCGAAGGTATCGGTCAGGCGCCTGGCCAACTGAAGTTGCCTCAGAGTCAAGCAAGCTTCTTTTTGACCGCGGCCGCTATCTTCACCCTCTTCAGGAGTGAGGTAGTTGCGCAGGCTTTCAAACCCAGGCCGAAGGCGGCAAGCGGAAAGGTGTTTGGCCAGCCTCCAGGTTAGAATCCGGGGCTCAAAGAGATCCTGATCCGGCATATTAGGCACAACCAGACGGATCAGGTCATAGATGATTTTATTGGGGAATGGATAGCAACAGTTGCCCCAGATGCCAAAGCGCTGGGCCAGCCTGATTGATAGCCAGCGCTCCATCCCTTTGCTCTGGACCACGATCTGCTCCCGCACCAGGGGAGAGGAAAGCGGCTTGCTCTCTATCAATTCAGCCAGGCAGTCGGCCAGAGCCTCCAGCCGGTTACTGACAAAAACCCGAAAACCTGCCATCTTGAGCCTCACAAAGCATCTTTACCTCACCAAGCCATTTCATTCGTCTGCGCCTTGAGCCTTGCAGGCAGGCTATCTCATCTGCCCATCTTGCAGGTATATAGTCTGCTCGCTGCGGACTTTTTGGTGGGATAGGCCAGAGAGAGAGAAGTGTTTTGCAGAAAGAAGATAGGTATGATTATAGACAATTTTTAGGCTCTCATCAACTAGAAGCAGCTTTTGCCTAAATAAATATTTGATATATTTTAACTAATATTGATATATTTTCACGCCATCTCCTCTAGCCCTTAGGCTTTAATTAATGTCCATCCTGGCCCACTTCATCCGAACGTTCATAAAATACAACGCCTACCCGCTGAATATGCTCGATAACCTCAGGATCAGTAATGCTTTTTAGGATAGATAGGTCAATCATGTATGGCAGGAGCAAGTCATCGATCTCATTCATGATCTTTAAGAGCACACTCAAAGTCAGATCATCGCCTCCCAGCAGTGTCAGGTCAATATCCGAGCTTCGCTTGTATGTGCCCTTGGCGCGCGATCCGTACAAAATAGCCTTTTTCACCTGTGGATAGCGGGCAAAGACCTGGCAGAGTTTTTGGATAACCTCCTCTTTTAAGCCAAAGCGAAGGCTCATTCTGCCTCTCCTTTGAGCAGCGAGAATTTATCATGCAATTTTACAAATTGTGGAAAATACTGCTTGAAAATAGCATCTGCAATCTTGCGGGCAAGATCTTCGTTATAGGTATGAGTGGTCAAGGTGCGGCTTTGGATCATGTCCATCCATATCTCGCCATCTTCAATCAATTCTCGGCGAAATGCCAGCCGTAGGGTATCTCGGCTGCCGTGTATTTCGGTCTCGCCTTGGGCCTCCAAATAATCTTTCAGGGTATTCCAGGCTAACTCGAAGGTGTACTCGAATGCCTGAATTAATCCCTGCTCCTCCAGTTCATTTAGCTCTCCCTTGGTGATAAATTTTTTTAACCGACCAAGGGCCTTGGTGAACTTATTGAATCTTTGAATCCAGCGGATATCTTGGGTATTCATCCTCTGCTTATCCCTCCCTTATGGCAAGTTGTTCTTTCGTGGCGCTGATTATTTGGTGATGATTTTTATATAGATTTGCCCTCCCTCGAGCTGCTCGCCTCCCATGATCCACTCCTTAAGGATGTCTTGCAGTTTTTCCAGCGGGAATTGTCGGTCGATCAGATTCTCATACAATTGATCAAGATCGCGGCAGACCACCCTAACCTTGCCAAGAAAGGCTTCATTCAGGGCATCAATGACCCGATCCTCAAGGAGGGCCTCCAAGCGGTCGAGGAGAAGGCCACAGACTCCCTGCTCTGGGCCGATCCTCTCCTGACTTAAGTTAAGTAGTTTTTGGATTTTTTCCGCCTCAGCCTGCCTGCCAATTTCTTTTAGAGTTAGGGTATAGGGGATGATCCTCTGTCGGTATTCTTCCTCTTGAAATGCCTGAAGATACTGGCTGATGCCTTGCTCTAGCTGGAAGCTTATTTCAGCCACCTCTGGCCAATCAGGCTGCTGGCCAAGCCTGTAGCCGCAGGAGCAGGCAGGCACAGTCTCAAGCTGCTCATCGGCAGCCCTTGGGCATTGCCGGCTCAGGATAGCAGAAAGTAGCCGATCCACCTTGCCAAGATCATCCTTGACCGAAATGAAGCTGATTCGGGCTAGTTGCTTGAGGACAAGATACTGACGACTTTGCCTTATCTTCTCATATTGGGCAAAGAGACTAGGGGAGGAAAACTCCTGGTGCCCTCGGCAATAAGCTAGCCGATAGCTTTCACAGAAGCGGTCAAACTTGCTCTCAAGATCCGCAAAACAGCTTTCGGAAAAGAAAAGATAGGGACTTGAGATAAGCTCCTGAATCTGCCGATGCAGACAGATAAGATCAGACCGATCCTCAGGTATGAAGAGCCCTGGATGGGTAAGATAATGGCCAATATACACCAGACGGTCATATCTTTTTAATAGGAAGATTCGCAAACTTCCCCATAGGGGATAATCCTCTCCATAGCCTGGCATTTGTCGATAGTGGTCGAGGAACTGCGACAGCCCCTGCCTGGCCGAAAGATTAGTATCAAGACCTGCCCAGAGGCTGCTCATTGCAGCCAAAGCCTTCCTTGCCCGCTCAAACCCTTCCTGAGCAAGACCGAAAAGTTCGCTTTCTTTCTCCAGCTTGGACAATCGAGAGGTAGCAATCAGGATATTTTCCTCTTCCTCCTCCTTGAGCTGAGACAAAAAATTCCAAGCCTCCTCTTGAAGAGGCAGGCAATATTCTGCCTGAAACCTTTTAGGCATAAAGGGTATCTCAGCCAAAAGAGCCTGAAGCTCTGGCGGGATTAACTCCCCCTTGCCCACGGCGGTGATCTTGTCCAGATTGTAGATGGTGATCTGATCAAGAGGCTTTCGGGTCTTGCCACTGTAGGGAGTGATAAGCCCACTAAATATTAGACAGAGGGACAGGAGCTCAAACTGAAGACGGCTAAGTCCCCACTCCCCCTTTCGCATCAGCCAGTAGAGCTGATCAAAGGGCTCCTCTCGATCAGCCCGAATGAGCGAGATAAGGTGAGCAATGAGAGGGTTTTTGCGGACATCACACCGCAGGCGAAAGCCGTTTACAGTGCGCATCACAAGCTCCATAGGCCGCAGGAAACCCTCGATCAGGGCCCGCACTCCCTGCTGCTCCTGATGGCTGAAGATGATCTCCCCACGGCTCAGGAAGGTTTCAATAGCCTCCTGGATAATTCCCCGCTGAACATACTCGATGCCTGGGGCAATTGATTTGTGCTTGGGAAAGCGGCTGCTAAGCCCTTGGCTGATCAGGGTATCAAGAAGCCTGGCAAAGGCGATCGTGCCGAAAGAGTCAAGGTCTATGGCTGGCTGGAGATAGCCGTTGACAATTAGTCCGCCAAAATAGGCCTGGGTAAACTCCTCCCTGATCTTGCTTTGATTAGCCGCGGCCTGTTTCTCAAGGTATTGGTGAATCTGCCTTCCGAGCTCAGTATAATCAGAGGAGTATTTTTCCTGAAGCAGATGAAATATGAGGGCAAGCCGCATAAATTCCTGGTCTTTTATCTGTGCTGGCAGCCAGAAGAAAACTACCGGCTTAAGCTCCTGGGGGATGATCGGCGCTAGGTGCTCAAACACCGCCTTCTTTTGATTCTCAGCTCTTTGGGCCGGGCCGATCAGGAGGGCAAAGTCAAGCTCGGTTTGCTGAAGTGCCTGAAGAATCTCCTCAAATGCATTCTGAGGAAATTCATCTAGTTGAGTGAGTATAATGCGACCTTCACGGCTAGTGTTTTGCCACTTAACGGTCTGTGGCCAACTGCCCTGGCTGATGATTCGGCCCAAGGGAAGATGGGGCAGATCGACTGACTGGCCAAGGCGATAGAAGATTCGAGCATCCTCTCTGGCTACGGTCTGCTTCATGCTCTCGATCTTATTGGCTACAATCAGTTGAAAATCCGCCTCAAGATCAATGGCCAAAACATCCTCAGCCGCACTCTCTCCTCTCTCGGCTAACTTCAGGTAGGAGCCCTTCTGGTAGAGTTGATCGAGAATCTCCCGAATGTAGTCATAGTTTATGGAAGACTCAAGTCCAGATACCTTGTACAGCAGGCTTTCAGCGAGCTGGCGCACGGTATACCTTTTTTTCACTGGGCAGATGGCCAAAAGGATCAGAATCTTGATCAGCCGAAAACCGATAGCCTGCTGTTCTTCATCAGGCAGTATTTTGGCCATCTCGCCAGTGTAGTATTTAAACACTACCCTGATATACGGATTTGTTTCCACCCGATCCTGAAGGCGGGAGAGAAAGTGATCGAAGATCCGATCTGGAGTGAGTAAAAAATCAGCCTCCTCATCGAGAATGCCAGGCATGGAGGCTGAGGGGCCGCCTCGAATCTGATGGTAGATAAAATCCACTACCCCCCGCTGCTGAGAAAAGAGGGGCTTGAGATCATCCAGAAGATCAATGGTGGCCGGATGCACTGGATAGAGCCGCAGAAAGCGTTCTTCGGACACGGGCAAGGTGGTGAAGGCAGATTTGTACTGCTGGTAGAGAGTGCGGATAACTTCCTGACTGGGCGGGCTTTTTTTAATTAGCCGGCTGCTGATCAGTTCCTCAATGTGAGTGCCAGTCAGGGAGAAGCGGAGAGGATAGCGATCTTTGATCTTGTTTAACAGCTCCTGGGGAAGCTGGGCAGTGTCTTCAATGTATTCCTGGACTGTGCCCACTACCCAGATTGGGTATGGATTGGGAATTTCAGGACTTGGGGGAAGACCCTCGGCCAGAAACTGCAAGAGGCGAATATCCTCATGAAAACCAGTCTCCTCTTTTTTTGAGTTGAGGAATTCGGAAAGCTCATCGAGAATAATGATCAGCCCTCGGACATGATGCTGCTCAAAGAGCCTCCCTAGCCGATGGAACGCCTCGAGGCGATTAAACCTAAGATGATAGGGCAGATCAATACTGGTTAGAAATCGGCTGATCAAAGCTGCAGATTCGGCAAGATCAGGAGAGAGCTGATCGAGATCGGGAACAAAAGAATTTTCCCGAGCAAACTCATCCCACTGGCTGCGGTATCGCTGGCTGATCAGAAGCTTCATGTCAGCTATAAATCTTTGCGGATCAAGAAAGGTGAGACGTTCAGCAAACTGCTCCCTGATCTTGCGGTCGAGGTGGCCAAGCACGATCTCCTCCAGAGATTCATCGCGACTGCTGGCTACCAGGGAGATATCAAGCAGGAGGTAGCGCTCTTTACTTAAGGTATCAAAGTATTCCTGAAAATCTGCCCTTTGTTCAAGTATGGGGAGCCAGGCTTCGCTTTCCTGAAACAGCAGGCTCAAGACACTGACTAGATGCGATTTTCCAGAACCAAAATGCCCTTGGATGAAGGCTCCCTCTCCCTTCCCCTTTCGGATCGAGGTGAGAAGCCTTTGCAGAATATCAGCCACTTGCCTGGTTAAGACGAAATTTTCAAATATAGACCTTCGCCTAGTTCGATCATAGACATCCGATAGCCTGACCACAGTCCTGATCTCAGGGACCTGAATCAGATCCTTGATTTTCGGCATGGCTTTTTTGTTCCTTCATGAAAAGAAAAAGAAATGAAATTTTAACCTTAATAATCGAATCAATTGAATATTAAATATATGTATCATAAAGAGGCTAAAAGTACAAAGAAAAAAGGAGTAGAACAGATGTTCCCCAGGTTTAAATTAGGAGGAGGAGATAAGCCGCAGAGTAAGGGTATTGAGGTAAAAGATAATAGTATCCCCTTTGTCTCCCTGTAGCTGTTTAACCTTAAATTCAATTCTCTTACCTTTGTCAGAAAGTGTTAGCCATAAGCATTATCCCTTATTTCTCCTGTCTTTTGGATTCAGCTACTATCCAGGCAGATCACTTGATCGGCGCCATAGACAATGGTCATAGATCTTTGAATAAGTTGAGAGATCCATTTGTAGGTAACTTTTCTTATTGTTCGGATAAGGCCTTCTTCTCTAAGCTGGGTTTTTAATATCTCAAACAGGTTAAACCCTATAAACAGGATCAGGGTCATAGCCTCCCAGCCATGTTCATCATTGATAAAGGCATGTTTTAGGGCAAACTGCTCATTGCCTTTCTTAAAGGCATTATTCTCTACCCTCCAGCGAAGCTGACCGATTTGCT
>Ga0078972_1001488_pt1 | contig 86917 bp, 54 predicted proteins | sample YelNatPaOPGAMG01_FD_67568 | JGI IMG/M metagenome (GOLD analysis project Ga0078972, IMG submission 67568) | Hot spring thermophilic microbial communities from Obsidian Pool, Yellowstone National Park, USA - OP-RAMG-01 (SPADES assembly) (version 2) | ecosystem: Environmental > Aquatic > Thermal...
AAAATATCTTATTTGACACCGGTCATACCGATGTTTTTTTGAAGAACAGCATGGCCATGGGTATTGATTTACCGTCTGTGGTCGATACCATTGTGCTTAGTCATGGGCACTGGGATCATGGTGATGGCCTGAGATATATCGACAATAAGGTGTTGATTACTCATCCTGTATCATTTATAAAACGATTCAGAAAAGGAGAAGAACAAAACATTGGACTTGCCTTACCTAAGTCTGAAATTGAAAAGAAATTCAGATTGGTAACATCAGAAAAACCTTACTTCATAACAGACAAAATACTGTATGCGGGTAGCATACCCCGTGCCAATGATTTTGAATCAAAAGAAACTTCATTTGTTGATGAAAACGGAAATGACGATTTTGTTCCCGATGATTCGGCTCTGATATTGATCAAGGATCATGAACTGGTAATTATTTCAGGCTGTGCACATTCAGGAATCTGCAATATAACCGAATATGCCAAAAAGATAAGTAAATTAGAAAAGATAAAACTGGTAATGGGTGGTTTTCATCTTAAAAATAAAGATAAAAAAACCAGAAAAACAATTGAATATTTTAAGCGGTGCGGAGTTCAAACCATTATTCCATCGCATTGTACAGAATTACCTGCATTATGTATGTTTTATGAACACTTTAATACTAAACAGCTAAAGACCGGTCAAATTTTGACTATTTGAAACCTGATTCATACATTCATTTCTATACTCCATTCTGAATTCCCTGTCCAATACATTGCAATTTTATGACGTATATATACGTCAATTCAATTTTTTTTCTATTTTTGCCGTAAATCTCGTTGTATGGCATACGCAAAAACCGGTTTGTTTGAGGAGCAGTTGCAGGAAACCGCCCGGTTGTTCAAATCGCTTGCTCATCCTGCCAGACTGCAGATTCTAAAATACCTTGCCGAAACCAAAACCTGCATCACCGGCGATATCTCTGAACATCTCCCTCTTAGCCGAACTACAGTCAACCAGCATCTTGCTGAATTGAAAAGGGCAGGATTGGTTTCAGGAACAATCGAAGGAGTGAAAACAAACTATTGTCTGAATTCTGATGCTATGGTCAACCTCAAAAAAAGGTTTGACGAATTCATGACCTGTTTTGAATCATATCAAATTACAAAATGTTGATTCCCAGTCGAAACTTTACTTTTCAACCGACAGGACGAATTCTTTGCTTTTTTGCCTGCCGGTGCCCATATGCTCACCACCCGCAGTCAGAAAAAAACGTGCAAGAGCTTAACAACAAAAAAAGGTTGAACTTGTTATACTGCAAAAGAGGCACTGAGGAATATGAAGACCAAAATCCGCAAACGATGAAATATACTTTAGGGGCTTGGGGTATTATATTGCCCATTATCTGGAATGCCAAGCAGGGAGTTTTGACAAACCGTGGAAAAAATTCACGAAAAAAGCGAGCTCTTCCATCCTCTGCTTGCTATGAATATGTATAAACCGGGATTGATTTATTGAGAAAACTTAGTATTAACCATTAAATACACTGAATTATGAATGTTACCGATGATGCTGCCAATGAATTAAAAAAAATTCTTGATGAATTCAATAAGGAAGGAGCAGGAGTAAGGATTTTCAGCACGCAGGGCTGTTGCGGTCCTTCCATCCAGCTGGACATTGTTCCGCAACCCGGAAGCGAAGACACTATTGTAAGTATTGGAAATATTGACTTTTTTATAGAAAAAAGTCTGGTACCAACATTGTCTTCTGTCACTCTCGATTACGGTGTTAACGGTTTTCGCCTTAATGGCCTCGTCCGTTCGGGAGGATGCTGCAATTAATCATGGATCACAATAACTGCATCCTATTGGTCTGGGGCACACGCCTCAAATTAAAGAATTTATAATTATCTTTTGATAAATATTCTGCATATGACAAAAATACTGATTCTTTGTACCGGTAACAGTTGCCGAAGCCAGATGGCACACGGATTTCTGCAGTCTTTTGATTCCCGTCTGGAAGTTCATTCGGCGGGAACGGAACCGGCAAAACAGGTGAACCCGAAAGCCGTCGCCGTTATGAAGGAAGCCGGCATTGATATCAGCCATCATGTTCCTGCTCATGTGAACCAATTCCTTACTGAGGAATGGGATTATGTGATAACCGTTTGCGATGATGCCAACGAAACCTGCCCTGCTTTCCTTGGGAAAGTAAAACACCGCCTGCACTTTGGCTTTGAAGACCCTTCCAGGGCAACGGGCTCAGATGATTTTGTATGGAGTGAGTTTCGCAGGGTTCGAGATAAAATTAAAGAAAGATTCTGGAAATTTTACAATGAGACCATCCGGCAATGATTTGATTCGGCAATGGTTTGATTCGGCAATGGTTTGATTCGGCGATGGTTTGATTCGGCAATGATTTGATTTGGCAATGGTTTGATTCGGCAATGGTTTGATTCGGCAATGGTTTGATTCGGCAATGATTTGATTTGGCAATGGTTTGATTCGGCAATTGGTTTGATTCGGCGATGGTTTGATTCGGCAATTGATTATGTGACAATGAGATAATTAGACAATGACTCAATTGGGAAATGATTTATTTCGGCAATAATTATATTAGTGGCTAATTATAAAAGTTGAAATATATGAACGATGAATTTAAAGATAATGCCATTGTGAACCTGACGTTTGACTTTTCACTGAAGATAATTGATTTCTGTGATGGGCTTGACAATTTAAGGAAATTTGCTCTTTCAAATCAACTTTTCAGGTCAGGAACTTCGATAGGAGCTAATACAAGAGAGGCTCAGAATGCTGAAAGTAAAGCCGATTTCATTCATAAATTCAAGATTGCTGCAAAAGAAGTAGAAGAAACTGAATATTGGCTATTACTTTGCAAACACTCCAGTAAACTTCCTGACTCCACTAATCTTCTTAAGGATTTGGAACCAATAAAAAAAATTATCTCAAAAATTATTGGCACGGCAAAACGTAGTTAAAAATTGTCAAATGGCCGAACTAAGAGATTGTTCAATCGTCGAATCTAAGAATTGCCTAATCTTCGAATCAAAAAATTGTCGAAACGTAAGTTAAAATTGCACATAAATAATTAAGGTATTATGGAAACAATAAAGAAACTAGCATTTTTCGACCGGTATTTAACCCTCTGGATATTTCTTGTAATGTTTGCAGGTGTTATTATTGGTTATTTTACCCCCGGAATATCGAATTTCTGGAATTCATTAAGTATTGGTACCACGAATATTCCAATCGCCATCGGGTTGATTCTCATGATGTATCCTCCTCTGGCCAAAGTAAAATATGAAAAACTGCCGTTGGTATTCAGAAATCTTCGTTTGCTGGGGCTTTCGCTTACACAAAACTGGATTGTTGGCCCCTTTGTCATGTTCTTTCTGGCCATATTGTTTTTGCACAATCACCCGGGATTAATGACGGGAGTTATTCTGGTTGGCCTGGCGCGATGCATTGCCATGGTTCTTGTTTGGAACGATCTGGCCAAAGGAGACACGGAACTGGCTGCAGGGCTTGTTGCTTTTAATGCCATCTTCCAGGTTCTGCTTTATTCCGTATATGCCTATGTATTCATCACCTTCCTGCCTCCACTGTTCGGACTGAATGGGACAGTGGTTCAGGTATCCATTTCTGAAATTGCCATTACAGTATTGATCTATCTGGGTATTCCGTTTTTCGGCGGACTGGTATCCAGTCTTTTTTTGCGCCGAAGCAGAGGCGATGAATGGTATTATAAAAAATTCATTCCCCATGCTTCATGGCTAACTCCAATTGCCCTTCTCTTTACCATATTTGTTATGTTTTCGCTCAAGGGGGAAAAAATTATAGAACTCCCGCTCGACGTACTTCGTGTTGCCATTCCGTACACTCTTTACTTTGTCTTCATGTTCTTTGTAACCTTTTTCATAGCCAAATGGATGGGCTCAGGGTATGAAAAATCAACCACGCTGGCATTTACTGCCGGCAGTAATGATTTTGAACTGGCTATTGCAGTGGCCGTTGCTGTTTTCGGCATTAATTCACAGGCCGCTTTCGCCACGGTAATAGGGCCCCTCGTAGAAGTACCGGTACTCATTCTCCTGGTAAACGTAGCACTTGCCTTCAGAAAAAAATTCTTCCAAACAATACCCTGAGCAGATTGTTAATACACATACCTTGATTTTACAAGCAGGATATAAAAAACCTGAACGATGAAACCCACATGTTTCAAAAATACAAACACAGCGGTAATAAAATCACGAACATGTGGGTTCCATCATACCATTGAAAATCAATTTTATAATGATGAAACAATTGATTCTTGAGTCTGTCATAACCTGCCCGGCCTGCGGTTATCAAAAAACGGAAATTATGCCCGAAGACGCATGCCAGTTTTTTTACGAATGTGAAAACTGCCATGCTGTTTTGAAACCAAAGCCGGGTGACTGCTGTGTTTTCTGTTCGTTTGGATCCGTTCCATGCCCACCGGTTCAGGCAGCCGGCCACCAATGACGCAAAACCACCGGTTTAATGGTTATTCTGACATATTCAATAAAATTTTAATGTCGTATTTTCCGAAAAATTGATTACATTTGCAACAGGCTATGGAGTTAGCCTTTGACCGCTTAAAAGCTGATAACTCCTGATAAAAATGATCAGGAGGTATGTATAGAGCTCAGGCGGTTTTTTTATTTGTTCTCTTTTCATCAGGGAGTCGGATAGCTCTCCCCTCCCGCTGCCAGTTAGCGAAATATCTGTGCTCAACCGGAAATTTTCCTTTTCCTTCCCGGTTTTCCTCTGTAAGGCTTGCTTTTCTGTCCGGATGGATACTCGCGGTTTCCTTCATCACGAAATGTTTCACCGACAAATGATTGTACAATGAATATTGACAGCCATACATTAAAAGATCTGGAAATATTCAGAACAGAAGACAAAGGGATCTCTGTTTATGACTTCCTTTTTAAAACACAAACCACAGGAGGAGAATTCCGTTTGCGCGAAAAATTCCGCCATCCTCCTGCCTCTCTGAAATCAGTGCTTGAACATCAGGAAACCATTGCTTTTCTGGTGAAAAATATCCGGTTGTTCTACCTGCCTTACAATGATCACCAGATGAAATCGCTGGAGGAATATCTATCCACCAATATTGAAGTGGTAAAAGACGATCGGCTTATTGAGTCTATCCGTTTCTGGATCACTGATATCAATGCATTCAATTATATTAAATACAGTCTTCAGGAAATTATAGCGTTTACCTCCAGTTTCTACAAGGTCCTCTACGAAAAAAAGGATCATCTTCCCGTTCTTCTAAGGAAAGCATTTGATGAACTGGATCAGATTTTTCATTCAAAAGAATTCAGGGATATCATTCATCAACAGGTAAAAAAGAAGCCTTCCATCCGTGAAATTCTTGTTGCCGACAGAGTTCTCCGAACCTCCCTCAAACCAAATATTATCAGAATCACTGCCTGGTATTATGAACTGGATGCCCTGCTTGCCATGGCGAAAGCAACCCATCACCATCATTTTACTTTTCCTCTGTTCAGTAACAAAGATGAGGTTCATCTGGTGGCGGAAGGACTGTATCATCCCTTACTTACAAATCCGGTGCCTGTTGACCTTGCGATTCAAAAAGACAGGAATTTTGTTTTTCTTACAGGTCCGAACATGTCCGGTAAAACCACCTTCCTTAAATCGCTCGGCCTTGCCGTTTATTTTGCGCACCTTGGAATGGGCGTTCCGGCCTCCCGCCTTGAACTGACATACTTCGACCGAATGTTTACCAGCATAACAATCACAGACAATATTCTGGCCGGATACAGCTTTTTTTTCAGCGAAGTGGCCCGAATAAAAGACCTTGGGGCTTATTTGAACAAAAAGGAAAAAGTATGCGTCATTTTTGATGAATTATTCCGTGGCACCAATGTTACTGATGCCTATGACGCAACCATCCTGATTATTGAGAAACTGGTCCAATGGAAAAGCAGTATATTTGTTGTCTCCAGCCATCTGCTCGAAGTTTGGAATAAAATAAGCCATTTTAAAAATATTCAGAGCGTATGCTTTGAATCATTTGTTGAAGAGGAAGAGCCGGTATTTACGTATAAACTGCTTCCCGGGGTAAGCAATCTCCGGTTGGGCCTGAAAATTATTCAGAAAGAAGGATTAACTGAACTGCTTCAAAATAAGGATTCCGATGATCACATTGAAAATTCCAGGTCGTAAGACCTTACATATCAAGCATATTGTGCTCGATTACAACGGCACCCTGGCAACTGACGGGATTATTCCCGACGAAGTTAAAATGTTGTTGGAGGAAATTGGCAAACAGGCAGGAATTCATATTCTTACGGCCGACACCTTTGGAAACGCACAAAGTGAATTTGCGGGCATTGACTGCACGCTGGTGATTCTTGCACCTTCAGAACAGGACCAACAAAAGGAAGCCTATGTGAAAAAACTGGGGGCCAAAAAGGTTATCGCCATTGGCAATGGCAGGAATGATGTACGGATGCTGAAAACAGCCGCCCTTGGGATTGCTGTCCTTCAGAAAGAAGGAGCTGCGGCCCGGGCACTGAAAGCCGCTGACATTATTTGTACCAGCATAACAGACGCACTGGAGCTTCTGCGTCATCCCATGCGCATTATAGCAACACTGAGGAACTGATTATGAAATCCACATATTTTTACAAACACAAACACAACGGTAAAAAAATCACGAACATGTGGGTTCCATCATACCATTGAAAATCAATTTTATTGCGATGAAAAAAATTCCTCTTTCTGAAAACCATAACCGGTCAGTTTCAGCCTCTCTGTATATGGTAGAACGGCTGATTAATGAACTCGAAAATGATCTGAACCATCCTTCAGACATGATTCTTTCGCAGGTAGTTTATGATGTGGAAGACAAAGATAAGGAACACTTTCTTGCCATCATAAGGGAAATAAAGGAACATATCAGAATGCTGTCTGAAAAGTACAACCTGCGAACAAGGGAGTTGCTTTTCAGCCAGTTGCTTCAGGCCAAAAAATCGGGAATCTGGGTGATTTTATGCGACACCACATCGCAAAGGCTGAAGGGCTACGGTACCTTTCCAAAAGAATATGCCGAAGAATTCGACAATGATATAGCCAGATTGCAAGAACTTGTTCAAAGAATATAAAATTATGGCTGATACCTCATATAGATTATGACAATTTACCGACCGGATTTTTGCTGTAAACACTAAAGAATGCGATTCTTTTGTTCTGCCTGCTGGAATGAGATTGCCCCGGATACGAAGGTTTGCCCTTTTTGTGGTGCTGATATTGAAGCACTTGATGCTTCTTCGTTCGACGAAAAAGTAATCCGTGCTTTTCATCATCCCGATCCTCAAACAGTGAGGCGGGCTGTGTTTATTTCGGGAGAAAAACAAATTCCGCAGGCTCTTCAGCCGCTTGTTGAGTTGCTCGCAAACAGCCATGATCCTTATCTTCAGGAAGAAATCATTAAGGCACTCTGCCACTACAATGATCCTTCCCTGATTGGACTGCTGCAAACTTACAGCCGGGCTCCCTATTCTTTCATCGTTCGTAAAATCGCAGACGAGTGCATTAATAAGCTGCAGAACAAAAAACCACCGACAGAAAAATGATGGTTTTTTAAAAAAATTATACTTTTGCGCCCTTTGGTGATGGAGTTCACCATTAACCGCTGCAATAGCTGATAACTCCTGTGATGTTTAACTTTAAAGGTTTTACGTATGTTATCGATCTATCTTATTGCAGCGTTCTGGTTGGGAATAGCCGTCATTTCAACCATTTTTGCCAATCGCCTGAGGATATCCATGGCTCTTATGGAAATCATCTTTGGGACCATTGTCGGATACATTGCTTTCAAGCTGAACGTTACCGACAAACTTTCCCTCAATGCCGACTGGCTGAAGTTTCTGGCCGGCCTGGCAGCCATTATGCTGACGTTTCTTTCGGGAACGGAATTGAATCCCGATGCCATGCGAAAAAAATTCAAGGAAGTAACCCTTGTCGGGCTAACGGGATTCTTTGCACCATTTATCGGGGCCGCTCTTGTCGCCTATTACCTGCTTGGATGGGATATTAAGCCAAGTCTCCTTGCCGGAATTGCCCTTTCCACCACATCAATGGCTGTAGTCTATGCCGTTATGCTGGAGTACGGCCTGAACAAGACTTCTTTCGGGAAAAGCGTGCTGGGAGCCTGCTTTGTAAACGACCTCGGAACCGTTATCGGACTGGGCCTCATTTTTGCCCCGTTCACATATAAAACCCTTGTTTTTGTTGCCGCCCTCCTTGTTGCAATCTTTGTGGTTCCGCCGGTTACGAACTTTCTTATCAGAAAGTTTGCCTACAAGACAGCCGCTATACGAACCAAGTGGATAATATTTCTTCTTCTTGGATTTGCGGTGCTGGCCCTTTGGTCGGAAAGCGAACCCGTGCTGCCGGCTTATATTCTTGGAATGCTGCTGGCAAAAACTCTTGAAAAAGACCACTTGTTCATCCGCAGGCTGCGCACCATGACCATCGGCTTTCTCACACCCTTGTACTTTCTCCGGGCGGGAGCTTTTGTTTCTCTTCCGGCACTCGTCGTAGCACCAATACCTTTCCTGGTCCTTTTCTTTACAAAAGTAGGGTCAAAAATTGCCGGTTTATATCCGGTGATCAGAAGATTTAAAAAGCATAGAACCGAAAAATGGTATTATACCCTTCTTATGTCAACCGGTTTGACGTTTGGGACCATTTCAGCACTCTACGGATTGTCGCATGGAATCATCACTCAGGAACAGTATTCCTACCTTGTTGGGGTCGTGATTGCCAGCGCTGTTATTCCTACCCTGATTGCCAACCGGTATTTCCTGCCAAAACATTTGCTGGAGAAACCTGTTCTGGATGATCAGGTGCCGGAGCCTGAAGATGTTCATAGAAAAAACAAACAACAGGATTTATAAATAATTATAAATCAGGTGGTTGACTTTTACGGAAACAAAAGTCAAAATAAAAGTGTATCTTTGTACATTATTTTAAATTATTCTTCATTTTGCATCAATTTAACAAACTCACAATTCGTGAGGTAGTTCTCCGGTTTAAGCGCGAGTACAGTTACAGGCCAGCAGTGTCACTTACTGATTCCGCCCCCCTCACTTACCAGCAACTTACATCTGAAATCGCCCGTCTTCAGGTATTGCTTATCAATATGGGTATTCAGAAGGGAGACCGCGTGGCACTTCTCGGGTCCAGTTCTCCCAATTGGGTCATTTCCTATCTGGCAATCACCTCCATGGGTGCCATTGCTGTGCCCCTGATGCCGGAATTTACCCCGGCTGAAATTGGAAAAGCCCTTAATCATTCAGAAGCGACTCTTCTCATTGCCACTGAAAAGCAGCTGGTCCGGATTGAAGCGGAAGAACTGCCCTATCTGCACCACAAAATTCTTCTCGACACATTCACGGTAAAAGATGACAATTATCTGCTTGATGCACCGGTTTTAGGTCCGGAAAACCTTTCGGTACTGCCGGAAGCAGAAGTGGAAGAAGACGACCTGGCGGCCATCATTTATACCTCAGGCACTACCGGGAATCCCAAAGGAGTGATGCTTACACATAAAAACATTGTCTTTGATGCCCTGCAGGGTTTCAGTGTTCAAGACCTTAATACGGGCGATGTACTCCTTTCTATTCTCCCCCTGGCTCATACATACGAAAATACCATCGGTATGATGATGCCTCTGATCGGAGGTTCCTGCATATATTACCTTGACAAGCCTCCTACCGCAAGCATTCTTCTTCCTGCCCTTGCCAAGGTGCGGCCTACCGCCATGCTCAGTGTACCTCTGGTGATTGAAAAAATATATAAGAACAGTGTTTTACCCCGCTTTACCAAAAGCGGGCTTCTGAAAAAACTTTATGGTATTCCCGTTTTCAGGCGCCTGTTCCACCGGATTGCCGGGAAAAAACTGATGAAGACCTTTGGAGGACGTCTTCAGTTTTTCGGTATCGGAGGAGCCAAACTTGATCCTACCGTCGAAAAGTTCCTGCGCGAAGCCCGATTTCCTTTTGCCATCGGCTATGGCCTCACTGAAACCTCTCCCCTTATTGCCGGCGGTATAGGAAAAAAAATTGCCTTTCAGTCCACCGGGCCGGTTCTTCCCGATGTGAAAGTGCGCATCGACCTGTCGGCAGGCACTGAACCCGGACAGGGAGAAATTGTCGTACGCGGAGACAACGTCATGAAAGGTTATTACAAACGACCCGACCTTACAGCCGAAGTTTTGAGTCCTGACGGCTGGTTCCGCACCGGAGACCTTGGTTTTATTGATCAGAAAGGAAACCTCCATATCAACGGCCGTATTAAAAATATGATTATCGGTGCCAACGGGAAAAATATCATGCCGGAAGAAATTGAATCAGTGATCAACAGCTATAACTATGTTGTTGAGTCTGTTGTGGTTAAAAAGAAAGATAAACTGATTGCCTATGTTTACCTCAACCGGGATGAAATAGAAGCCAGACTGGATGAATTTATTGCCAATGCCAGGAATTCCGGCCGTGATGCCATCAGCAATGCCGAACAGGCCATCGATTTGTTCCTGAAAGACCTTCAGAAATACGTGAACGAACGAGTAAACAAATTCTCCCAGCTTCAGGCTGTTGAATATTATCCCCAGCCTTTCGAGAAAACAGCGACCCAGAAAATCAAAAGATATCTGTATTACTGATCGTCTTCCCTCGGCAAGATCCATCTTTAACTATTCCTTAACATTCCGTTAGCGTTTTCTTTAAACAACGTTACTACCTTGCGTTGGTAGAAATACTGCTATATGTATACCCAAACAGAAGAACCGAATTCACATGCCAGTAAGAAGAAGATCTGCCCTGAACCAAATTTCTTAACAGATGCGATTGCTTCAGAACCTGGCAAAATCTGACAGGAAGTTCTTAACAATTTATTAAAGAATATCATTTAATTCAAATAGTATGAAAAAGTCTCTTATCATTTTATCAGTAATTTTTCTGCCTGCGGCAGTCCTCCTCAGTTCATGTTCTCCCCGTTCCTCTGGTAAGGGAGAGGCACTGACCGGAGAAGTCAAGATTGACGGCTCCAGTACCGTGTTTCCTTTAAGTGAAGCTGTGGCAGAGGAATTTCGCAACAGCTATCCGAATGTAAAGGTCACTGTAGGTGAGTCTGGTACCGGCGGGGGTTTTAAAAAATTCAGCAGGGGAGAAACAGATATCAACGATGCTTCCCGTCCGATCCGACCCGAAGAAATTGAAGCCTGTAAAGCAAATAGCATTTCGTATCTTGAGCTGGAGGTAGCTTATGACGGTCTGGCAGTTGTAGTTCATCATTCCAATACCTGGGCAAAAGAAATCAAGGTATCGGAACTGAAGAAATTATGGGAACCGGCTGCTCAGGGCAAAATCATGCGCTGGAACCAGATCAGGCCCGAATGGCCCGACAAGGAAATTCATTTGTTCGGTGCCGGTACTGCTTCGGGCACATTCGATTACTTTACTGAAGCCATTGTGGGTGAGGCAAAGAGCAGCAGGGGGGATTATACGGCCAGCGAAGATGATAATGTTCTGGTTCAGGGGATTGCCTCTGATGAACTGGCACTCGGCTATTTTGGGCTTGCCTATTTCGAAAACAACCAGGATAAGCTGCGCATTCTTCCTATCGATGCAGAAAACGGAAACGGACCTGTCACCCCTACCGCAGAGACGGTAAAGAGCAAAAAATACACCCCGCTGTCCCGACCCCTGTTCATCTATGTCAACAGCAAATCCCTCGAAAGGAAAGAAGTACAGCGTTTTGTGTCATTCTACCTTGAACATTGCGGCACCCTTGCTTCTGATGTTGGTTATGTTGCTCTTACACCTGACGAATTGAAGGTTACGCAGGCCCGCTGGGAAGAATTTCAGAAACAGTTTGCCAAATAAGAAACCTTGTTATGGCTGGTCTGAAGAAGCAGGAAAAAGTCATTGAAGGAATTCTTAAAGGAAGCGCCTGGTTTACCATACTGATAACCATTGGTATTATCTGGGTGCTTCTTTATGAAACGGTAATTTTTTTCAGGCATGTATCTTTAATTGAGTTTTTTACAGCCACTGAATGGACACCACTTTTCACTATCAAAAAATACGGGATCCTGCCTCTTCTCACCGCCACCTTTCTCACTTCCTTTATCGCCATTGCCGTGGCACTGCCTCTGGGGCTTACCATTGCCGTTTATCTGAGTGAATATGCCAATCCTGCATTCAGAAGAATTGTCAAACCTGTTCTTGAATTGCTCGCTTCAATTCCCACTGTTGTTTATGGATTTTTTGCCCTCACCACCGTAACGCCTTTTCTCCAAAATTTCATTCCCGGCATGGCCGGATTCAATGCATTGAGCCCGGGTATTGTGATGGGCATAATGATTATGCCGCTGATAACTTCCCTGAGCGAGGATGCCCTGTATGCCATTCCCGGATCCATGCGTTTCGCATCCTATGCACTTGGGGCATCGCGGTTTCAGACCACCTTCAGGGTGCTTCTTCCTGCGGCCTCTTCGGGTATCGGGGTTTCCGTAATCCTGGCTATCTCAAGGGCCATCGGCGAAACGATGATTGTTGCCATTGCCGCCGGCCAACAGCCCCGGTTGACGCTCAATCCGCTGGTGCCTGTTGAAACCATTACCACATATATTGTTCAGGTAAGTATGGGCGACGTACCCCAGAATTCGCCTGAATTCCGGTCCATTTTTGCGGCCGGTATGGTGCTCTTCCTGTTTACTTTTGGTATCAATAATCTGGGTTTGTATCTCAAACGGAAATTTTACCAGAAATATGAACTTTAGAACCTATAAACGCATCAGCGACCGCTCCTTTAACATTTTTGGCCTGCTGATAACCCTTTCAGGCCTGGTGGTTCTGGGCATATTTCTCTTTCAGATCGCCCAGAAAGGCCTTGGCAGAGTCAGCTGGCAGTTTCTTACCTCCCTTCCCTCCCGTTTCCCTGAAAAAGCAGGCATTTTTACGGCCCTGATGGGAACTGTATGGATTATGTTTCTGACAGCCCTGATAGCAATTCCTGTTGGAATTATGGCAGCTATTTATCTCGAAGAGTATGCCAAACAGAACCGATGGGGACGAATTCTTGAAATCAATATTTCCAATCTTGCCGGGGTGCCGTCTATTATTTACGGTATTTTAGGGCTTGAAGTCTTTTCACGGACCCTGGGACTGGGAAACAGCCTTCTTACGGGCAGTTTAACCCTGTCTCTTCTCATTCTTCCCATTATTATTGTTTCTACGCGGGAAGCATTGCGGGCAGTTCCTGTCAGCCTCAGGGAAGGATCGTATGCCCTTGGGGCCACCAAATGGCAGACTATATACCGCCTCATCCTGCCATCGGCGCTGGGAAACATTCTTACGGGAGTAATTCTTGCCCTTTCACGTGCTGTTGGCGAAGCGGCACCGCTGATTGTCGCCGGAGCTCTGGTATATGTGCCGTTTGCCCCTTCGTCTCCCATGGACAATTATTCCGTTCTGCCCATTCAGATTTTCAACTGGGTATCCCGCCCGCAGCTGGCGTTTGAAACCAATGCTGCCGCCGGAATCATCATTCTTCTGATATTCACCTTCCTGATGAATGGAATTGCCATTTTTTACCGGAACAGAATGCAAAAGAAGTTTAAATGGTAGAAGCCGATACCAGAGAAAAAGAGATTAACAAAGAGATTTCTCCTTCCCATGTTCCAAACAAAACATTGGCACCTTGAGTGAAAGAATGTTTTGTCATTCTTGAATACTTCATTAACTTTCGCAAGAAATTATCATTTTATTTTTGAATACCGCCCGTGAGGGTGATGGTTTCTTCACGTTAAATATATCATGTATATGAAGTATTTTTCCCTTATTGGCATTCTGGCATGCGCAGCAGCTATTTTGTTTTCCTGCTCAGAACCAACAGCGAATGTTAGAAACACCGAAGACTTTAATTCAGACTGGAAATTTGCTTTGGGCGATTTTCCTGATGCCTCTCAACCCGTGTTTGATGATGGTTCATGGAGAACACTCGACCTTCCTCACGACTGGAGTATTGAAGGAAGCTTTTCACCCAATCATCCGGCCGGAACAGGCGGCGGAGCCCTTCCCGGAGGAATCGGATGGTACCGTAAAACATTCGAAGTTCCTGCTGCCGACAGCGCCAAAAAAATATTTATTCACTTTGACGGAGTTTACCGCAATGCCGAAGTCTGGATTAACGGACAGTACCTTGGCAAACGGCCTTACGGATACAGCTCCTTCCGATACGAACTGACTCCCTGGTTGAATTTCGGCGGGAAAAATATCCTTGCCGTCAAGGTGGATAATTCAAAACAACCCAATTCGCGCTGGTATTCAGGTTCGGGAATCTACCGGAATGTGTGGCTTGTAAAAACCGGAAAAATCCACGTGGATCTCTGGGGGACCTATATTACGACTCCCCGGGTCACAAAAGAATCAGCTCATATTGTCATCAGGACGACGGTTAAAAATGCTTCCGCTGCTGACCAAACTGTTACCCTTCGTACAATGGTTTTCAGTCCGGAAGGGAAAAAAATATCCACTCTGAAAACCGAGACGACTATTCCGGCCGGTTCGACAGGCGAAGTAACACAGGAAGCTACTGTCACTTCTCCACAATTATGGTCGGTTAGCCATCCTTTCCTTTATAAAGCTTTGACACAGGTACTGGCGGGAAATGAGGTAACTGATGATTACGAAACGCCTTTCGGTATCCGGTATTTTGCATTTGACCGCGAAAAGGGATTTTTCCTGAACGGAGAACCGATGAAAATACTGGGCGTGTGCAATCATCACGATCTGGGCTGTCTTGGAGCAGCCATCAATACCCGCGCTCTGGAACGCCAGCTTGAAATTCTGAAGGCCATGGGGGCTAATGCCATCCGCACCTCCCATAATCCTCCGGCGCCGGAGCTTTTGAATCTATGCGACCGGATGGGTTTTCTGGTAATGGACGAGGCCTTCGATATGTGGAAAATCAACAAAACACCATTCGACTATGGCCTTGATTTCGATGAATGGCATCAAGCCGATCTGCGCGATATGATTTTGCGCGACAGGAACCATCCCAGTGTTATCATCTGGAGTATTGGAAATGAAATACCTGAACAGTGGGATACCAGTGGACTGCGCATTGCACCTGAACTGGCAGGAATCGTTAAATCGCTTGATCCGACCCGCCCGATTACTTCAGCCTGCAACAACCCAAATCCTAAAAACTATATTATCCGTTCCAATGTGCTTGATTTGATCGGATACAACTACCATATTGAATACTTCCCGAGTTTTCTGGACAGTTTCCAGCGGGGTGCATTCATTGCCTCGGAAACCACCTCTGCCTTAGCTACCCGCGGGAGCTACGATATGCCTTCCGACTCGGTACGGATATGGCCTACCGACTGGCGGAGTCCTGATATGAGCGTTATGAACAAGGATTTTACCTGTTCTGCCTATGACAATTGCCGGGTTCCATGGGGTTCAACCCACGAAGCCACCTGGAAAGTGATAAAAAAATATGATTTCCTTTCCGGGTTGTTCATATGGACCGGCTTTGACTACCTGGGTGAACCAACACCTTATCCATGGCCTGCCCGAAGCTCCTATTTCGGAATTGTTGATCTGGCAGGATTTCCAAAAGATGCCTATTACATGTACCAGAGCGAATGGACCAACACCCCAGTATTGCACATATTCCCCCACTGGAACTGGAAGGAAGGACAGACGGTAGATGTATGGGCCTACACCAACGCCGAGGAAGTTGAATTGTTCCTGAACGGCAAGTCGATGGGCACAAAGCGTAAACAGGGCGACGACCTGCACCTCATGTGGCGTCTTACCTGGGAGCCAGGCACAGTGAAGGCTATTGCCCGCACAGGAGGGAAGGAAGTGCTCACAAAAGAAATTCACACCGCCGGAAAACCGGCCCGTATTCTGCTTGAACCTGACAGGACCAAACTGAAAGCTGACGGAAAAGACCTTTCGTTTGTCAAAATCAGCATACTGGACGATAAGGGAAATATAGTACCCTATGCCGACAATCTGGTAAAGTTTGAAGTAAATGGCGCAGGGAAGCTGCGGGCAACCGACAACGGAAATCCTGTCAGTATGGAGTCATTCCAGACCAGCGAACGCAAAGCCTTTCACGGGCTCTGCCTGGCGGTGATTCAGGCATCGGATAAAGCAGGAAAAATCACCCTGAAGGCTGTTTCAGACGGACTGCCGGAAGCTTCAGTTACCATTGCAGCTGAATAATTGAAATTCCTCTGCCTGTAAAACAGGAGTTATCTAATAACTTCGTTTTTCAGCATCCCTGCCAGGAATATAAAATTTCAGTCGGTTGGCATTGTGCCCACCGACTGGAATTTCATTGCCGTAATTCTGAATCTTCGGGTAAAAGAATTAATGGGTGAATCCTGCCGGAGCAATCCCTTGCAGAAATCGCGGAAATCGGAAGCACTATGTCGGCTTGGATGCCTGCACGTGGTAAAGCTCATTGTATTTTACTCACTTTAATCACCCATGCATACTTACAGGGAGGATTTTTCCTTATTCGTTCAGGTACAGAAACCGCAAAGCCATCTCCGACCGGTTTCCACGAGAGGGAACCTTTGGCACCGAGCAGGGTAACAGAAGCCCCTGAAGCCGGCCTGTGCGACTGGATTTTTACAGACGCCGGCAATGCTTCCTTTTCATCAGCCAGGTAAATAAAATAGGCACTTCCGTCTTTTCCTCTGGTCATAACAATCTTTCCTTCCTTACAGGGGGGAAGAATGCGGCTGCCATAAATGGCCTCACCGTTAACTTTAAGCCAGGCCCCATATTCCTTCAGCAGGTCATAGGCGCCCTGCTGCCATGTGCCGTCGGGACCGGGTGCTATGTTCAGCAGAAGATTCCCGCCTTTGCCGACAATGTCAGCCAGCAGATGAATTCCTTCTCTTCCGCTCATATATCTGGCACCGGGGGTAAAAGACCATCCGCCTCCTGAAATTATGCATGATTCCCACGGATACGGCAGCGGCTGAGCGGGAACCCTGTTTTCAGGCGTCAGGTAATTCTGATTTTTTCCGTATACTGCCCTGTCAACAACAATCAGTCCCGGCTGTTTCTCCCGGCATTTCTGCACCAGTTCATCCATGCGGATATCCTGATTGATGATCTGACTTTTCAGATAGCCTGACGATACTTCCTTCATTTTGTTTTCATACCATTCACGAATTATTTCTTTAGGTTTTCTGGCTACCCAGCCCCCGTCAAGCCACAGGATGTCCATCGGCCCATATTCTGTCATCAGCTCCAGTATCTGATTGTGCGTGTACTCCACAAACTTGTTCCACCGTTCCGGATAGGCTTCGGGATCATAATTTACATTCCTGTCACGGGGCGGAAAATTGGGCCACCAGTAATATTCACTATGCCAGTCGGGCTTTGAAAAATAGGCTCCCACCATAAATCCCTCTTTACGGAATGCGTCAAAAATCTCCTTAGCTATATTGGCCCGGGGATTTGAATGAAAAGGACACTCCGGCGAGGTAATTTTATAGTCAGTATATTTTGTATCAAACATACAAAAGCCATCGTGGTGTTTGGTGGTGAAAACCACATACTTCATTCCCGCCTCACTGGCTGCCTTAGCCCATATTCCCGGATCAAACTTTTCGGGATTGAAGGTCTTTTTCAGCCCTTCGTATTTCTGCACGTATTCATTGTAGTTTTCAATACTGCGGCGGCACCATCCTTCGTCTTCCGGACAAATGGACCAGGATTCCACAACCCCCCACTGGCTGTATGGACCCCAGTGCATCAAAAGGCCAAATTTAAGATCCTGCCACCTGGACAGCTTTTCCAGTACCAGAGGGTCGGTTTCAGGAACATACCTGTGGTCTTCTTCCTGAGAAATTACAGTAGCCGAGAAAAAAACCGACCATAACAACAAAAGAAATACCTGCTTTTTCATGGTTTTTTCATTTTACATTGTACTTTATTTTATCATCCATGGCCGAAAGATACATGTTTCTCTGTAAGAAAAATCTGACTTTCTTCATTTGCATGAAATACCAACGTTGCTATTTTTGCTTGTGTTGCTTAACTTAATTTTCTCACCATCTCTATGTTTTTTAATCAATTCGGTCGCAAAAGATGCTTTGAGCTTAAAATCAATGCCATGAAACAAATTCTGCCTTTTGTTTTCTTTGCAGTTCTTATGTGGGGGCCTTTTTCAGTCAATGCCCAGTCAAACGTATTGCATGTAGTTACGCACAGGAGAGTAACAGTAACAACCGATCCGTCAAAGGGAATACATCTGTATCCGGCATGGGGAAATTTTCCTGACAAAAACGTGTCAGTACGCCGTATCATCATGAAGGTTGTTCTGGGTTGTCCTGATTCACTGCCCTGTGCACACTGGGATTACCTTGATCCGATCTATCTGAGAAAGGCCGGAGGTACAAGCGGCAAAGTGTACAATTATGAACTCAGCCGCATGCTGACGCCCTATGGAAGCATCTTTACAAAAGACTGGCAGTGGGAATGGCAGGCAGACGTAACTGACTTTTCGGCCCTTCTGCGCGACAGCGTTGAAATTGTTTATCAGCATTCCGGATATGAAACCACTTCCGTGGGATGGGCGGTAACCATTGATTTTGAAATCACTACCGGACCTGAAATAGTTCATCCTCTTAGCATCACACCCCTGTGGAACGGATCATTCCCTTACGGAAATCCTGATGAAGATATTACAGACCTTCTCAAACCCATATCGTTTTCTTCTGCAGGAAAGGAAGGTTTTTACCGTATCCGCATCCAGCAAACCGGCCACGGAATGGACCAGCCGCGTGGATGCAGTGAGTTTTGCAGTCGATGGCGCGAAATTTTCCTTGATCACCGCATGATTGATCATCAGGAGCTATGGAAAGACTGCGGCGACAATCCTCTTTATCCTCAGGGCGGAACATGGATTTACGACCGTGCTCTCTGGTGCCCGGGGACTCTTCAGCCGGCCCATTTTATTGATTTTGAAGCATCCCCCGGCAATCATACACTTCAGTTGCTTATGCAGCCATATAAGGCTACTGCCGATAAAAATGCTGCAGAAAATATTGCTTCCTTCCTTATTGCTTACTCACTTCCTTCAGCCCGAAACGATGTGGCCCTGGAAGAAATCCTGGTGCCCAGCAATAAACCCTGGCATAGAAGGTCGAACCCTTCCTGTTCCAATCCGGTTATCCGTATCAGGAATCTGGGAAGAAACCCTCTTCGCTCAGTGACAATTCAATATGGTGTAAAAGGCAGGAAACCTCAAACCTATGTCTGGAAAGGAAATCTTGGCTTTTACCGGAGCACTGAGGTTATCCTTCCGGGTGACATCCCCTGTCTCCCTGAAAAAGGAAGCTTTGAGGCAAGGTTGTTGCGCCCGAACGGGCAAAAAGATGCCTGGGAAGGGGACAACGTTATGAGTTCAGAATATGTCTCTCCTCCGGTAATTCCCTCCAGATTTATCCTTCAGTTTATGACCAACAACAAGCCGCAGGATAATACGGTATGGATTGAAAACGAGAAAAAGGAGACGGTGTATATTAAAAAGCCTGAACAACTGCAATCCCGAACCCTCTATCAGGACACCATTTCCCTCCAGCCCGGATGCTACACCCTCACCCTTGCTGATACGGCCGGAGATGGGCTGGAATTCTGGTATGAGCCTGAATCGGGTTACGGGTACATGCGCCTGCTCGATATGGAGGGGCGGATTGTTCATGCCTTTGAAAGCGATTGTGGCAACGGAGAACGTTTTGCCTTTCAGGCATCCGAAAACTATGTATCCGACACTTCCCAAACCCAGTATGCTTTTATTTTATATCCCCGACGTACCAGAGATAACCTCACGCTTGATTTTCATTCCGATAAGCCCTCGCGGATGAGAGTTATCATAACTTCGGATGGAAAAGTTGTCGAAACACATTCATACGAAAAGGTTACCAGAGGCAGGTTTACGTATCATCTTGCCTATCTGCCCAGAGGGAGATATATTATTGAGGTATTAATGGACGATGTGAGCCAGTTCAAGAGAAGATTCAATCTTGAATAATCCCGGATTCTGCCAGTACCTAATAACATATACCCCGGGAGCTGTTTCCGATTGATTCGGGCAGGATTTATCCCGGTACTGAAGCTCAAACTTGTTGGAACAGTTCATTGCAGCTGCAATAATTCTTCGTATTAATAATGCGGAACATCATACTATGTATCTGCTAAAAGCCATTCCGGAGAAAATGCTAAATTTACCCACAGGTAAAATTTCTGCTTCAAATGAGTTTCCCTGAAAACAACCCGGATGTTGTTCCATTTCTTGATGAACTGCCCTTCTGGTCAGCTCCGTTTGGATTGGACCTGCTTGAAAGAGTAAAGCCCGGAATACACCTGAATGTGCTTGATGTAGGCACAGGAACAGGATTTCCGCTTATTGAACTGGCCATGCGCCTTGGCAAGACCTGCCAGTTTTATGGGATAGACCCCGCAGAGGCTGCGCTTGAAAGAGCAAGGAAAAAAGCTGATTTCTATGGTTTGAACAACGTTTCATTTCATACCAGTAAAGCTGAGCACACCCCGTTTTCAGCGTCTTTTTTTCACCGCATCGTTTCGAATAATGGATTCAATAATGTTGACAACCTTGAACTGGCGCTGAAGGAAAGTTATCGCATAGCGGCTCCCCGCTGCCAGTTCATTATGACCATGAACACTTCCGGAACGATGATTGAATTCTACCGCTTGTTTGAAGAAGCTTTAAAAGAAGAAGGGCTTCCTGATTCAGTACAAAAAATGAAACAACATATTGCTGCGAAACGGCCGCACCTGAGCAAGGTTGTTTCTTTACTGCGCAAAGCGGGTTTCAGGCATATACGAAAGCACAGGAACAGTTTTACCTACCGGTTTACCGACGGCTCATCCATGTTGCAGCATGGTTTTATAAAACTGGCCTTCATGGAACCATGGAAAGAACTGGTGCCAATGGAAAAGCAGAAAACGGTTTTCAGCAAAACCGAACGGAAAATGAATGAAGAAGCCAGAAAAAATGGATTTTTCCAGCTGACAATTCCCTTTGTTATCATCGAAGCAGAAAAGAATACACGATGACCAGCAGAGATAGTATAATTCTGGGGGCAGGATTTCTGTTTCTTTTATGGTTTTCCTGGTGGTTTTCCATACGGGAAGGGCGATTTCATGGCATACCCAGGTTCTTTGGATTTTCAGGGCTTTTTCTTCTTACCTGGTTTAATTACCGTTTCTGGTTTCTGGATGCTTTTTCCTTCCGGCAGATTGTCTCCTGGCTAATGCTATTTCTTTCTCTTTATTATGTTGCCGGTGCGCTGTACTTTTATATCAAATATGCAAAGCCTGAAGGGATGCCTGAAAATACAACCCGGCTTATTTCAGAAGGTATTTACCGTTATCTGAGGCATCCAATGTACGGATCCCTAATTTTTCTTGCACCGGGTGTTTTCCTTAAACATCCAGATTTGCGCTCTTCAATTCTTGCTACGCTTTGTGTTGTTGCCTTTTACATAACAGCACTGGTGGAAGAAGGCGAAATGATAGGCAAATTCGGTTCAGATTACGAAAGGTACCGTAAAAACACCGGAATGTTCCTGCCCAAAATATTCCCATTGTTCAAAAACTGCAAGCAATAGTATTTTCGCTATGGGAGTGATTCCTGCAGATATCAGGGCCGTGATTTTCGACATGGATGGAGTGATTGTTGACAGTGAACATCTGCATTACGAAACCGATTCGCGCATTTTTGAACATTTCTGCATTAAGGTGCAGGAAAAGGAAAGGCATCAGTTTGTCGGCATGTCGGTTCAGAAGTTCTATGAAACAATTTGCTCGCAGTATGCCCCCCATCTTTCTCCGGAATATATGATTGAATTCGACAGGAAATACCGTGCATGGTTCTTCCGGCATGCCGAAATAAGGGCAAATGATCATATAACCGAATTGCTCAACCATCTGAAAAAGCGGAAAATCAAAACAGCGCTGGCTTCGGGTTCATCCCGGGAATTGATTGAGATTATCCTCCGGAGACTTGGCCTGCTTGATGCATTTGACGTTGTGCTGAGTTCCGAGTGGGTTCCGAGGCCAAAACCATGGCCGGATGTGTTTCTCAGGGCAGCGGAATTGCTTGATACTCCGCCTGATCAATGCATGGTTATTGAGGATTCAGCGCTGGGAATTCAGGCAGCCAGGGCGGCAGGGATGTTCAGTATAGGGTATTCAGGGAAAAACGCCCACCATCAGGATCTTTCAGGTGCTGATCGGACCATAGAATCCTTTCTCTCTCTCTTCAGAGAATAACAATAATACGACCCATTCAGGCTCTTTTCATGCTCGAATGTTTCAAAACGCTGCAAGAATTTAACCCATCGGTATTCCAACTTTGTCACTTTATCTGATTATGATATTATCCCGAAGGGATGGCATTATTGCAGAAAATGAACAAAAAAGAAAAACAAGCACCCTGAAGGGGTTAATTATAAAGTGATCTAACGGAACCATAACCCAGCACCGTTATGGTTCGGTATTTTCATTCTCCACTCGGAACTATTTATTCACATGTCAATGTCATAATTCCATAGGCAGGCAAAGCAAGGGTTGCATCAGAAGACAGTTTGCCAGGATGGTTTGCAATATACAACTCCTCGGGATGGAATTTTCCCCATTTTATTGTAAACTCCACCGGTTTGCCGCTCATATTAAACAGCCGCATTTGCCGAATCTTACCATTCGGGCCCGTCTGAATACCGGTTACGTTCACCTCGGGTGCACTTAACAGAAATAGAGGTTCCAGCGGGATCTGGTTTTCACCAACCATTCGCGTCAGCAAGGGATAATCCTGCTCATAGCCGAACCGATAAACACCGGCAGAACGGAACATTTCATGAGGCTGAAGCGCATAACTGAATTCAGTCCACCCCTCCTGATCGGCCTTATAATTGGTATGCCAGTAATTGTTCATCACAAACGAATAAGCCACAGAACCGCCGGGCGTTGCAGTTTTCCATCCACGCGGTCCGCTGTTGTGGCCTGTTTCATCAGATATTTCTCCAAATTCAACCAGAGGTGCCTCGCAAGTAGCAAGGGTAATTCCATAATCCTGCGCGGAAAAATCAACCCATCGTTGTACGGAAAAGAAATCTCTGCAGGCTCCCGCGAGCTGATCACAATCAGGGCGCACCATACCCCACCCGATATCGTACCTTACAACCGGCTTATCCACTTTGAAGGGAAAGGCAAAATAGCAGGCTTCCTTCTCTCTGCGGGCAATTTTATTGATCCGGTTAGTGATTAATATATAATCCAAACCTTCCAGCAAACTAATTTCCCTGACAACTTTCTCCACTCCTTCCGATTTTGCGGTAACCTCAATGGTTTGCACCAGAGGCCCTGATTCTTTTATCCGTACCCTGATGTCGGAAGGAACAAAAGCCCGGTCGGGCGACAATCCCTTGATGTAAACGAAACCGTTAAGCCCTCCGTATAAACCTGCATCGGCATATTCCCTTCCGGTGGTCAGATCAAGCAGGCTGCTGATGCTTCCGTTCAGGGTATCGATGAGCAAACGGAAGCGGGAATTCTGAATGCCGTTATTTATCTGAGGGAAATTTGTTTTAACAGAAGGCTCTGTTGCAGACAGCCGATACAATTTTGAACCCAGCGGTGGTACCTTATCGGCAAGAAAAGCTATTTCTCCCGTGCTGAGCATCTGAGACGCAACAGGCTTGCCATCGGCGGTAACAATGCTCTTATATTTTGCCGGATCCGGATTCTTTATGCGCACAATGCCTGTTCTTGGCCATGACAGAGTATTGATTACTTCAACGATTGAACCGCCCTGCCCCTTCTGATTTACCGTCAGGGCTTCCGCAAGCAATTTTTGCGAGAGCCGGTCAGCCTCCAGGGCAAACTGTTGCTTGATGTGCCATTGTCCCTTAACACCCGCATTATCAGGGTCGCTAACACTGTTCCATGCTCCCCAGGTATGCTCTGTGTACAAATGGATGTTTTTCCATACGGTTTCCAGCGTATCCCTGTTCAGCGAAAATCCGGTCAAAGATGAAACCACCTCAGCCTGAATGGCACGGTCGGAGGCTTTTCTGTTCAATCCGGTTTCCCGCGCCGTTGAAGCGGCTCCATCTTCCCAGTAAGGAGTAAAATCGCCTGCAAATGCAGGAAGATCGGCTCCATATTCTCTTTCAAATTTGCTGAACATGGCTTCGGTAGTTCCAATCACCAGTCTGGGAGTAATATATTTGTCATTCCATTCCCTCACAAAATCTGACAAGGTCGGATCGACGGGTCCGTTATCGGAATAGACAGTGTACCGTATCTGCACCATTTTGTAAGGATAATTGTTCAAAGCCAGTTCATCAAGGTAGGCAAACAGTCGATTGGAAAAGTCGTGGTTCGTCCTGAGAGATCTGGTTTGATGGAACATGGAATATCCTTTTCCGGCCATCCAGAACAATACTTTACCCGTACCATCAGGAGACACCCACCAGAATGGCCGATCGCCCCAGGCATTATTCGAATGCCCTACCCGGTCGCCCGTATTCGGCCCGCTGGTAAAATAGCGAATACCTTTATGCTGCAACGCAGGAACAAGGCCCCATGAAAATCCTGGTACATCGGATACCATGGCTGTGCTTACCGGGAGGTGGTACTGATCCCGGAGGTTGCAGGCCACATCGGTTAGCCGCATAAGTTCTTCCGGCCGGGCAAGGCCTGTAAGCGGATTGTCGTAAAGAGCCTGTAATCCCATCTGTCCGTCTCGTACAGCCTGCAGAAATTCTTCCTTTTCCTGTGCGGAAGCCTGCTGTAAAAATGCATCAGCGGCCCACATTATTTCGGTATTCCACTTAAAACGTGCTTCTTCGGGGTATGAGGCGGTTTTTTTTATCAGCTGCAGTGCTTCCCGAATATTGCGAATCTGAAGAGCCAGAATATTAGGCTGTAAATCGGTATACCCAATGTCGTTATGAGAATGATGAATAATCCATATTTCCCGCTTATCAACCGGTTTCAGCCCAACGGAAAGAATCTGAGGTTTATTGTTGTTGATCCTGACAGGAAACTCCCATACGGTATCCTTTTTAACTTCGGGCACATATACTTCCAGACTGTTATATCCCAGCCTGAGAGGAAGCCGGGTTATTTCACCCCGAAATCCTTTAATTTCGAGTTTCCCTGTGTTTTCGGGATAATCGACATCGAGCCGGATGACCTGCCAGGCTGAATTGCCTTTTTTTACAAGGGCGTGCACCATATTCGCCTTAACCGACTCGTGCAGGGAATGCCGGAACGTCATGTACCAGTCGCCGTCGTTCATAGCATGGCCTGTAACTCCTAACATAAGAGGCTTACCTGCCAGTTCGGGCCGGAAGGGAATGGTCAGAAGAAAATATCCGAAGGCATCGGATACATGATCAATCCATACATGCTTGTAGGAAAGGGTAATTCCACCCTCCCCCTTTACGGTCCACGCCGAAGTATCACAGCCCGGATGGGTGACAAACGTAAGCACCTTTTTGCCATTGACAAAAAAGTCAAAGTACCGGTCTGCATCGGAAGTTCCGGTTGAGAAACCTCCTATCCATCTGAAAGATACTTCCTGTGACTTCCAATTTACCGGTATGGCTTCGGTTTCCCATGCAATTGACATCTGCCCGGTATTGCATCGGGTAAGCAAAGCAGAACTTGCAAATGGATGAAATGAATGATACGAAAGAACATCACCTGAAACATCTTTTTCATATCCGCTCAACACCTTTCCTTCTTCCCTGGCAAAAGAACCTGTGTATTGGATAAAAATCAACGACAAAAGAAAAAACCAGTATTTCATACGCATATAAAGTGACATTTTAATTGGAATCCAAAAGTAGGAAAAAAACTGACGAATGAACCTCCATTGGGCATTCGACCTATATTGTACACAAAACCCCGGTTTTAGATCGTTTCAGAGGGCTTAATCCGGATTGACTTAACTAAACTGATTGTGGGCAATCTTAACGATTTGGCAGGATGATTTCTCTGGTTCGACCCGGGGTAAGCATTTCCCATAATGAACACACTACCCAACCCGGAGCAAAAATATCATTATAATATCCCTTGCCGTTTTTACCATAATCCCAGTTGGTATGCTGGACGACTTCAGGATGATAGCCTGGTTTTGCAATTCCGCACAGATAACCCTTTCTCGGAAGCAATTGTTCTCTCATTGAAGAAGTTATAACATCAGCCATCTGCGAATAATATCCGTTTCCTGTCTGCTCATCAAGCCAGCGTAATATTTCGGGGAATTCAAAAGCATATACGTCTACATGATTGTTTTCCACTGATACATTGCCCCAACCACGGGTTTTAAAACCAAGGTCACCCAGCATTTGTCCGGGAGCAAAAGGAACATCCCAGAGGTAATACCACGAAAGAGCAAAGAACGAAACTTTTATTGCCTGATTAAGATAATGTTGCTTCATGCCTTCATCGGATGCAAGCCAAAGGTAATAATATGAATTCAGCGCATACAGTGATGCCTCCTTATCTTCGCAGTTTGCGTCAAGTGTTGAGGAGAAGTAATCTGCTTTACCGACAATCTCCCTGTCAAGGAACAACGCAGATTGTTGCGCTGTTTTTAGCAGAGAAGAGTCGTTAAAGTAGGCCGAAGCCATAATCAGAGCCGGAATGATGGTCGAAGTACTGCCGGATGAAAAGTCCTTAACCGTAAACTGCGCATCAAATTTTCTGGGGAAGCTTCCGTCAGTTCGCTGCAATGCCTTCAGATTTCTGACAAGCTGATAGGTTTTCTTTTCCAGGTCCGGATGTGTCCGGTTGTTTTTTCTTTCATACGTCAGATAATGAATAAGGGCCGAAACTCCTTCACTTTGTCTGCGCAAGCTGAATATGTCAGCTTCCCTGCCGGTTTTGCAGTCAATCCATTCCCGGAGAAGACCGGAACCATTAAAACCATATTTTCCGTAGCTTTCAAAAATACTTTCGCCTATCTTGACCAGCAGGGAATCATGCTTCTCATACCCATACTGAAGGGCATTGTAAGCATTCATCAAAACCCTTCCAACAAAGCCTACCTCAAAAACACCCCTTTTCTCGCAGGAATCGATGCGCAGTTCCACACCGGAAGAAGATTTAAGATTTCCGCATTCGGTATAACTTTCTTTGAAATATCCCGAAAGAATCTGTTTGACTGAATCATCAGAAAGCTTAACGGGCAAAGGTTCTGGCCTGTAATGATCAAAGGCGAACAACCAGGCTTTTTCGACAAATTCACTGTAGGATGATGCGCTTATGCGCACAATCTCCCAGGAAATTTGTTTTTTATCTCCGGCTTTCATGCGGTTAAAAGCTGTCAGAGAGGGCAAAAGAGTCAGTTTACGGCGGTAGGTATAAGGTTTTTCCGTAAATGGATAACCGAACAGCAGACCAACGTTACCAGCATCACTGGTGAAACCAATCCCTCCCAGATCTGTGGCCGCACCCAAAAGGATTTCACCATATTCATAAGGCATTAATGCATCTTTTTTTACCTTGTTGTTTCTCAGTATCACGAATGCAACTTTCTGTGCACTGTCAAAAACCCCTGCCATAGGACTGCTCAGCCTGTCTTCCCTTACCATCCATGTCGAACCTTTTTTAATACCGGGAGCACTTTCAGGAGATCTCTGATTAAGGTGATACCAGAAGCCTGGCAACAGGAATTCGGAACTGGCGGAAGATAATCCTGCGGGAGAATATACTCCTGAAAAATTTATGTCACAATTTCTTTTTGCCTCCACTGTCAGATTAAGCAGAATCTTGTTCTCGTTTACCTTTACAGTGAGCAACAAATCTGCCGGAAGGGTGGTGTCAGAATATAGTTTGTAAACTTTACCTGATTTTTTTGCTTTAAGGGAATATGAAACAGCAGGATTCCCGGAATTTTTGACCGAAAGAGTCCATGTAAACCCCTCCGGTAAATTGTCTGTATGATTGCTCGCACAGCCCATAAACAATAGGCTGGTAAAAAGAAGAAGTTTTTGCATAGCAGAAATTATTTTCAATTAGTCATGAGATTATTCCGGTTAAAAAAGTTCAGGGTGAAAGCATGCCGTTCTGACCGGTATAAGAGGGAATGTGCGGCAAAAAATGATTCCCGGATGCCATGAATTTTCCTCATTTTCCCTTTTTCCGGAAGTGTTGTTATTTGAGAGGCAGTATTTTGCCTTCCAGCCAGTAAATACCGCCGCTTCCATCGGAAAACATGCGACAGGAAACCGCCACAATTGTTTCGTTATCTTTCAGGAAAAGGGAATTATTGACTGCGCTCTGGTTCAGAGGTAAGGCTCCCCAGGGAGTTGTCAGCTGGCTGAAATTTTTTGCATTATTATCGCCAATCATAACTTGCATGTAATTGTTCTGGTGCCAGTCTCCTCCCCTGTATATGTGAGCTGAAAGGACAACTTCTCCTGTGGGCAGTTGCAATAAATAAGGGGCACCGCCATGGCCGCTGAAATTGCTTACCACCCAACGCCAGGGTGAATTGGTAAAGTTCGAGGTAGTCAGAATCCAGGGAGAGACCAGATCCCTTTTTACTATGAAGGGAGACACTGTGCTGTTAACTGTTTCTATAGCGAACGCAACGCCTTTGTTTCCCTGAAGTAATAAGGGAACAGGCATTCCGTCACGTTTATAAGGATAATAGGCAACCGTTTTGGGTTGTGACCATGAATATCCTTTATCGGTAGAATAAATTTGCATGATTTCCTGGTAAATTGGTTCATTGGGCCACCACCTGGCCTCCGAAGAATAGAACAATTCGATTTCTCCATTGGGCAACTCAACCATGGCAGGTTCCCATGACCGTCCTGTAACATAAACCACCGGACCTTCCCATGTTTTGCAGGTATCTTTGCTGATAAGAATCTGAACAGAACTTTTATTTTCATCAGGTTTTGCATTTGCTTCATAAGCAACCAAAACCCAGCCATTTTTCAAAACCAGAACTTCTGGTGTGCAGAAACGCCAGAATTTGTCAATATGGTCTTCGATGTTCATAAGAATTTTCTGGCCTGTCCAGGTATTACCGTTATCATAGCTCATTCTCATGCACACATTGACCCAATCTCCGTTATTTGGCCCGCCATGGTATACAAGAATAAGTGTATCGCTGGTCCCTACCCGTTTTACCCGTCCATAATCCGCAAAATAACCATCCTGCGATATTTTCCTTGCTGTGGAAGGATCATTCCATACAATTTTATGCCCCACCGTAAAGGGATCGGTATTGACCGGAAAAGTACTGTAATCAGAAAAGGTGGTAATTGCTTTTTCTTCTCCCAGATAATAGCGTCCATTCACTTTCATGTATGGAATAGCATAGTAAGTAGTCCCGGGTGAAAGTCCGTCAACGGAGACAAAATAGCTTTCATTTCCACCACCCTGAAATCTGTTAGCCGTTGTATCCAAACCGGATAACGTGCCAAAAAATATTCCATGCTCTGCAGGAAAAGGGGTTGCAGAAAAATGATAAAAAATCTGAAGCGATGTTGTCCCGGCATTAACTATGTTGGTAAAATAAATTTGTTGCGTCGAAAAAGTCAGGATGTTTCCGTAATAATAAACACCTGACTGATCCTTGACATATACTCTTGCATAATAGGTAACACCCTGCTGCAGACCTTTTATGTGAAGATTGAATTGGGCCTGCCCAGAAGTATCGATAATCCGGGCAGATAACAAATCGGGTACCGGCCTGGTGTCGAACAGAATCCCTCGTTCATGGTAATGAACCGTATCAACATAGGAAGCACAATGGATTACAGCTTCAGTCTCAGTCACATTTGTAACACTGTCTGTACTGATATTCAGGACATTTATTTTTACAATTTTTGAATAAACCGGATCACAGGTTCCTGCATTCACTCTTGCCCGGAAATAGGCATTTGTTTCTGCATTAAATCGGTAATTTTTTGTCGATTCCTCCGGTATCAGAGACCAGTCGGCCCCATTCAATGATTTCTCCCAGGAAATATTGCCATAATTGATAGAATACCAAAGCAGATTCAAATTCACTGCTTCCTGCTTTGCAACAATGCGAACAAGGGTATCCGTCTGGGAAAAAACATTATAAAACGGTATTAACCAAAAATAGGTGAGAAAACGCCAATATCGGATAAAAGAATACATATTTCAATTCTTTATAAATGGCACCATGCATCCGGAACCGGATGTTAAAACTGTAAGAAAATAAAATCCATCCGGCAGAAAGGAAACATCTGTTTTAACAGAATGATTGAAACCAATTTGCGGAGGTGCGATGGTTGACAGTTTCGTCCCGTCAATGGCTACAATAGACAAAGACTGGATTATCTCATTATCAGGCACTTCCACCGTCAGTGTTTTGTGTACCGGAACCGGATATACCCTGCAGGGAAGTTTGCTCCCAATTTCCTGAACCAGAGTAAAAACTACCGAAACAGTATCAGTAGCCGAACAATTTCTTGAATCGATAACTTTAATAACGTATTTGCCGGAATGGGATACTTCGGTTATTATGTCCGAAGAGATTGTATTGTCGTTCAACAACCACAAATAGCTGAAATTTGGTGTGCCGCCCGATACCTGGAGATTATTCCCCAGGATTACGGTACCACTTTCAGTTATAATATCAGCCCCTGCATTAACTTTTAATTCCCGGGGCTGAGAAATGGAAAGATTAATAATCGTTTCCTGTCCTTCGAGGAAGAGGAAGGGAAAAAGAGAAACAAAGATAAACACTATGAGGCGCATGCTGGAAAGGTACTAAAATATGAAGAAAAGAATCTGCTGGTACAAAACAATTGTACCAGCAAATTCTTTTATTACTGCATTCGGAGATTTATTCAATTACAACTTTTGTAGTTTGCACTTTGCCACTGGAAGTGACTTTCACAATATAAGCCCCGAAAGGAAGTTCTCTGGTGAAGTTTCCGGAAAAATCTTCCTGAAGAACCGGCTGACCAAGGATATTGTATACAGCCAGGCGCATTTTGTCACCGGAAAAAGTTCTGACGTTCAGAGTATTTCCTGATGCATAAACTTTGGCAATAGGAACGTTCTTTTCAACCACACCACTGCTCCCTACGGTAAATGTTCCGGTTGCAAAGGCAGAACCTTTATACATAGCGTCAATTGCCTGTACTCCCCATGTATATTGTCCGTCAGCCAAACCTCTGAGTTTAACAAATTTATTGAGGCATGCATTCCCCATCTTAATCACCTTGCGGAGGCCGTCTTTTTCACCACCGACAAATGAAGCCGGAGCAATCAGATAATTCCCCTGGGCATCTTTAAGAAAGTATTCATAGGAAAGGGATTTGGAAGGGGTTTTGTCGTCGGTAGCTTCGTTCCAGCTCAACACGACATCTGAACCGTTAACAGCAGCAGCAAGGCCGGCCGGAGCAGAAGGAGGATTGTTCGGATTTGCTGTATTGTTATTCAGCATGATAGCCGCAGTTCTCCCTTTTTCTGCCTCTGTTGGGTAAAACATGTTATCCCATGAGTGCCCTGATACGAGATAATCGGGGAAACCGTCATTATTCCAATCGTTAAAAAGGATAACGGTTTCTGATGCCCCCGGAACGCGACCCTGCTCAACAAAATTGCCTGCTCCGTCTCCGTAATAAAGGTAGCCGGCCTGGGTATTTACTGTCGGAGGATTCCATCCTGTTATAAACAAGTCGAAATTTCCGTCATTGTTCCAGTCAATAATGGCTGTACCTGAACCAGTGCTGTTAAGAGGCCTGAGATCTGGCTGAAAACTTGCCTGGGGTTTATCAGCAAAGGTTCCATCTTTCTGATTGATATAAACATGTGAAATGCAGGACCAGATGTCGCCGGAAGCCGGTTCAAAAGTGCCTTCCCCGCCTTCACCGTGCAGAACCATGTCTATCCAACCGTCACCGTTTACGTCGGCAAAATCTACTCCTCCATTCCCTTTCATGTAGATACAGCCGCTGGTATTGTTCGCGGTTTTGCCAAGATAGGCACGATAGAAGTTGCCGGGTTCTTCATCATAATTAATAAACACATCGGCAATTACGCGCGCTCCGTCGTTGACTTCGGCACTTGCATTATCGCAGTTGGCTGTTACAAAAACATCCATAAACCCATCGTTATTGTAATCAATAACTTCGCAATAAGCAAGTCCATACCGGAACTCCCCGAAAACATCCGTATTTGTTGGCAAAAACGTATTATTGCCCTGGTTGATGTATATTCCTGAAGCGGCGGAATCATTGCTCAAAACGACAAAATCAATAAGTCCGTCGTTGTTGAAATCGGCCCATGCACCGGCATTGGCTTTAACAGGCACTGGGATATCCAGTTTCTGGAACAATCCATTGCCGAGGTTTTTGTACACCCCGCCGTGGTAAAACCCAAAGCTGTGTTCTGTAGCAAGAAGATCAAGAAGTCCGTCACCATCCACATCATACCAGTCAAGATTTGGCCTGTCGGTTATCCGCAGGCTGGTAACCACATTTTCGTACTGGCCAGTTTGCGGATTCCAGAAGTACATTCTTTGCCAACGTTCTGTAGTATCGGGTTTCCCGTCCTGATTCAGATCAAGGGGATTTCCTTCCTCATCCAGCAAAGGTTCCTTTGGATTGTTTTTAGCACCGGCAATGTAGAAATCAAGGTAACCGTCATTGTTAATATCGACGGAGGTTCCTCCACCCCACGCCTGGCCGAGGTCAGGACGAGTGGTAATTGTCTGACTGTAGGCAACTGTCACAGCCATGACAAAGACAAAAAGGTAAAGCAATCGTTTCATAGGCGCATTTTTTGGTTAGACAATCAGTTTATTGAATTGAAAAAAGGTTTCTGACGTGTGGTTGTGCTGGGTCCCATATCCTGATTGATGACAGGCCAGCCCGATATCCATTCAATTTTGTCAACAAACAAGGGTCTTCTTGTTGCTCCTCCCGGCAGCCAGGGGTTGGAACGCAGTATGCCATGGTAAATAAACCAACTGGTACCCTTGTCATCAGTAACTATCTGGGCATTATGTCCGGGCCCCGCCACCATATCATTCCCCCTGAGTATGACCCCCTCAATATTATCCAGTGCCGGAAGCCACCAGCTGTAATTGTAGTCCATAAGATTTTTGCCCGTCTTTGTGTAATATGGTCCCTGCAATTTATCAGACCGTCCTACAACAACGCGGTAAAGGCTGTTCGGACCCTCGCAGCACGTACCCGTTGAAACAAAGAGATAATAATATCCTTTACGCTTGAAGAGATAAGCCGCCTCAAACGAATTTCCCGCAATCTGAAATTTATCGCCTGCAATGGTCTTTCCGTCGCTCTCCAGTTCAATACCATAAATTCCTCCTCCGAGGCTTCCCCATAGCATGTAAATTCGCCCATCTTCAACAAATACATAGGGATCAATTGAATTATACACATGAATACTTTGGGTATCGAATATTTTGCCCTGATCAATAAAAGGGCCCTCCGGTTTATCGGCAATGGCCAGTCCGATGGCAGGATTCTGGTCTCCCCAGGTGGAAAAAGCATAGTATAAATAATACTGATCGTTAATGAATGCTATGGAAGGAGCCCAGATACCTCCTTCTTTCCAGGAAGGCTTTTCATGAAACGCTTCCCCGACATACGACCAGTCAACCAGATTTCTTGATACGATTACCGGAACAATTCTGTGTTTCCCGTCATCCCATGTATTTTCTGTTCCATATGCATAAAAAGTACCGTCCGATGTTCTGATAATGGTAGGATCGGCGAGGTCAGGTTCAAAAACCGGGTTGGTGTATAAAGCCTGTTTCGGAGGTTTATAGGCCGGATCCTTTTCGCAATGGATCAGAAGCATGAATGGCCATCCCAATAAAAGTACCGATATAACAATTCTTTTCATTCCCATATCTTCATGCGCACTTATTGTGCCGTTCAATTAATTGGTTAATCTGAATTTCGGAGTATGCCAGCCCTTTTTAGGTTCAATAACCCGGGCAGGCCAGCCGCTGGCGTCCCATTCAATCTGGTTCAGCATGATGGGATGCCTTTCGCTTCCGGTGGAAAGCATGGGCTTCTCAATATCAGTAACCTGATAAATGATCCATTCCTTACCTTCAAAATCAGTAAAGATGCCTCCAGCAGCCGACGGATTAATAAGGCCGTTGGAAGCATTTCCGACAATCAGGTCGGTTCCTCCTCCGTCAAGAATATTTGTTCCGTTCCGGTCAAAATAAGGTCCGTTAATAACTGAAGAACGTGCAATCCGCACCACCAAATTTTCACCCGTCCCCGAGGTTCCGATAAAATAATAGGAATCAGCCGCCTTGCGGTAAATATAAACCCCTGACCATCCTGTTCCGGCAATTTTGAACAGGTTGCCCCTAAGTGATGGAGTCATATTCTTTGCAACATTCATTTCAGATCCGTATATGCCGTCGGGAGTCTGGAAAAACACATAAAATTTTATGCCCGACATGATGAAGAAAGGATCCTTGCAAAAAGCAAATCCAAGACTGTCAGGGTTGATAATGCACCCATAATCGGCATAAGGGCCCTGGGGCGTTTTTGACCAGGCAAAACCTATTCCTTTGTCACCCAGTGAATAAGCCAGATAATACGTGCTGAGGGTTTTGGCAAACACACCCGATACCCCGCTGACAGGATCTTCAGCCCAGGCAGGATGCGAAGAAAATGCCTGCCCGGTGAAACTCCAGTTCATCAGATTGCTGGAACGAATTACAGGAACATTATATTTCAGGCCATCTGACCATTCCTTTTCATCACCGAATGCAAAAAACTGGGTTGCCCCTCTGAAAACTGAAGGATTACTGAGATCGGGTTCCCAGATCGGGTTATGAAAACTTGTCTGATCAGGCAGTTTTACCCCTTCCCAGAAAAGGCTGTCAGCCCCGTCACCTGCAATATCGGTACAACCAGAAGGGATTACAAATAAAATCACCGATACAATCATTCCCAGAACAAGGGAAAACTGAAAGAGGATTTTATTTATTCTTTTTCGTATTAATATGCCTTTCATAGTTAGTTGCTTTTCAAAGGTTACAAGTTGATTCTCAATAACCGGGATTTTGTGTAAGACCGGGGTAGAGACCGATTTCGCGGTTCGGTATTGGGAACAAATGGCTGATTCCAAGTTTAAAGTTCAAAAATTCGGCATCCCGTTCATTCGCAATCATATTGATCTGCGTCTGGTCATGCAGTACGCCCCAACGGTCGAGGTCATACCAGCGAGTTGCTTCCCCGCAGGTTTCGACAAGACGATCATGTTTAATCTGGTCCAGCAACCGGTCGTATGTTGTGAACAATGAGGGGTCCAGTTCAGGCATATTCACCCTGCGGCGTACCTTATTGAGGTATTCCACGGCCAGCACACGGTCACCATTCAGTTCGTTCAGCACTTCGGCATACATCAGGTATATATCAGCCAGCCGTACCACACGGAAATTTATTCCCGAACTGTAATCTTCGCTTTTGTGGGTATCAACCCGTGTATATTTTCTCCAGTAGCAAGGCTGGGTGAGTTTATAATCCTGCGTTTGGTTCCATTGTTCCCATGTTTTGCCATAGAGAAGTTCCGTATCACCTGGTTTTTCATAAAACAGGGTTACGGCAAGACGCGGATCTTCTTTCCCATCGACAGTTTTTTCCTTACGGAATTCATCCAGAAGCCATGGCCTTGGATAGGCATCTGCCCATGCACCGCCATCGACGACCAAACCAAGGAACTTTGGCCTGTGAGCACCCAGTTCTTTTCCATTGTACAATCCTTCGGCAAACTGAATTTCAAATAATGATTCACTGTTATTTTCATTTACCATGGTAAAATTGTCCTTATAGTTTGGTACGAGGCTGTATAAATTGAGGGCATATATTTCCTCAATTTTTGTTTTGGCCTTTTGCCAGTATTCGAGAGCCTTGGTCGGGTCAGCCACGCCGGGACGTTTATAATACCCCGCCAGTTGCATATATACTTTAGCAAGCATCCCTTTGGCACCTCCTTTTGTTACCCTGCCAAGATCAACTCCTGTCCAGCGAAGCGGAAGAAGTTTTTCGGCCTCCGAAAAGTCAGATTCTGCCTGCTTATAAATAGCCTCCTGTTCAATTATTTCTCCGTTTTCGGTAGAACTAACCATGTGGGGGCCTTTACCAAAGGTGACGGCCAGGTACCAGTAGGCAACCCCCCTTATAAAGTATGCCTGGCCGAGAATCCATTCAGCTTCGGAAGGGTTAGTGAACAAATTCATTCCCCGTGACTTCATGTTATCGATTACCTGGTTGCAATAAAACATCTGCCTGAAAATAGCCTGCCATGGCCAGATGATTCCCTCGGCATTGTTGTCGTTATAACTGATGATGTTAAAATTGGAATATGCCTGGAAATACGGGTTCGGACTTTCACTCCACCCTTCGTCGCTTCGCGAAATCATCAGTACATGATACCAGCGGCTGAAATATCCGGGTATGCGGAATACCGAATAACAGGCATTCAAACCCAGTCTGTAATCTTCTTCTTTCTGCCAGTATGTATCCGACGACTCCCTGTTGGGATCTTTCAGATCCAGAAAATCCTCCGAACAGGAAAAGAGAAAGGCCGTCATTATCATCATGAGGATATACATTCTCTTGCTTTTCATATGCTGAAGTATTTTACTGATTGACATTTTTTAAAATGAAAGTTGTACACCGGTGAGGTATGAGCGCACAGGAGGATACCCTCCTATATCACACCCGCGGACAAAAACATCGTGATCGCTTAGTTCCGGATCATACCCTTTGTATTTTGTAAAAGTGACAAGATTCTGGCAGCTGACGTAGATACGCAGCTTGTTCAGGAATTGCGACTTTCTCAGAAGGGTCTCGGGCATCGAATATCCGATTTGCAGTGTTTTGAGCCGCAGAAAGGAACCGTCCTCAAGCCATCGGTCTGTCTGTGCTTTGGCATTGTCAGTTGTTCCGAAATAAGGTCTCGGAGTAGTTTTGGAAGGATGATCATAGGTCCATGGATGAAGATCGGCGGGCATATTATTCGGAGCATCCATACTTTCAATCCAGATTCTTACACCATTGAAAATTTTATTTCCATAAACAGCGTTCCAGAACATGGCAATATCAAATCCTTTGTATTCTCCCGAAAAATCGATACCCATTTCAAACTTTGGGAGAGGGCTTCCCAGCCATTGTCTGTCATTCAGGTCGATTTTCCCGTCCTGGTTATAGTCGACAAACCGTATATCTCCGGGTTTGGCATTGGGTTGTATGAGAACGGTTTTATACTCCTGGGTAGCCGGATCCAGAACCTGGGTAGTATGGGCAAACACTTCATCCATACTCTGAAAAATTCCATCGGTTTTAATCAGGTAGAAATCAGCAATTGAACGGCCTTCTTCTGTTCGGTTCACCTGGTTGAACCAACCTTCTCTGTATCCTTCGGCTGCTCCCAGTCTCAGCACTTTGTTCCTCAGGGTGGTAAGATTGGCCGATACGCTGTATTTGAATTCCCTGGCCATTTCGCGGTAACCCAGCGAAAATTCAAAACCGGTATTTTTCATTTCTCCGTAGTTAGTCCATTCTACCGCATCGGCCAAATACTGGTCAACTCCAACGCCGGTTGCCATCGCCAACGGAAGGGAAACCAAAAGGTCTGACGATTTTGAATCAAAATACTCAGCCGTTCCGTAAAGTTTATTTCCGAAAAGACCAAAATCAATACCTACGTTGAAGGTTGTTTTGGTTTCCCATTTTAAATTCGGATTTACCCTGTTGCTCTGGAGTGCTCCTTCCCTCACAGACTGGTCTTCCCCAAATACGGCATAGAATCCTTCATACGGTCCGCTGTGGTTAATTGTTGCCTGGTAGTCATAATTCCCCAGTGTCTGCATATCGCCAAGTACGCCATAGCTTCCACGGAGTTTCAGGTCGGAGACAACTGATTTCAGCGGGTCAAAGAACTTTTCATTGCTGATTCTCCAGCCAAGACTGGCTGAAGGGAATGTTCCCCAGCGGGTATTGGGACCGAACTTGGATGAACCATCGTGCCTGATATTGAACTGAAACAAGTACCTGCCGTCAAAATCATAGTTGATTCTGCCCAAATAAGAGATCATAGCATTGGCCTGTTCACTGCCCCACATATTGTTCTGAATGCTTACCAGATCAATCTGCCATAATCCCGGCACCTTCTGATTGTACCCCTCGTTAGCAAGATATTTGTACTTGTTCGTCTGGGTGGTAAAACCTGCCAGCGCTTCAAAGTTTGATTTTCCAAAAGAAACCTTATAGGTTAACGTGTGCTCGTTAATCAGGGTCATGCGTTCGTTGCTTTCTTCCCAAAGCCTGTCGTTACGCCTTGTTTCAACTGAAAGATACCGGATGGTATATGCGTGATCGATTTGTTTCCGCCGGCCGTACCAGAAATCAATTCCCAGATTTGCCTTATACGTCAGTCCCTTTATTATATTCCACTCACCAAAAATGTTACCGATGAGGCGGTTGTTGTAGAGTTTATCATCAAGCGTTTCCTGCTGGCCTACCGGATTGGTGCTGTAGGTGGGATAACGTACTGAGCCATATCCGTAATATCCTCTTCCGGTAATTTCATTGGGATCACGAACCGGTATAACAGGCGGCATGGTAAGTGCATTGGCAAATGAACTTGTCCACGTATTGGTCAGCTTCTGGTTGGTACGTATGAATGACAGATTTTCACCAAACCTGATTTTCCCCTGGGTTCCTTCCGTATTAACTCTGAAAGTATACCGGTCGTACCAGGGGCCTTTCAGAACTCCGTCCTGAGAATAATAACCCCCGCCCAGCATATAGGAACTGTTTTTCCCTCCTCCGGTAACAGTCATATTGTAATCGGCCACCTTTCCCATCTCGAAAATTGCTTTCTGCCAGTCGGTATTGGGAATCATCGTGCTATCTTCCGGCTGACCAAGCCATTCAGCACCGGCATTGATATAACTCAGCTGGTTATAGTACAACCAGTGTTTTGAGTCCATCATTTCGATCTTTTTTCCCAGTTCTTCCCAACCCTGTGTGGCAGAAAAATTAACTCTGGCAGGGCCTTCTTTTCCTGATTTGGTAGTAATTATAATGACTCCGTTTGCTCCACGTGCCCCGTATATAGCCGCTGACGATGCATCCTTCAGTACCTGTATCGATTCAATATCCGAAACATTAATATGGTTGGCATCGTTAAGGATCAGACCATCGATTACATAGAGAGGTCCTACATTAGAAAAAGAACCTATTCCACGCACCCTTACCTCTGCCATACTGCCCGGGTCGCCACTGGTTGTAACCGACACACCGGAGATCTGGCCCTGGAGCGCTTCACCAATTCCGGTAACCTTCAGTTTCTTCATTTCATCAACATTAACTACCGAAACAGCTCCGGTAAGATCCCGTTTCTTCTGAACTCCATAGCCAATTGAGATTACCTCATCAAGACCAATAACCTCCGTAGTCATAACGATTTCAATACTTTGCTGATCCTTCACAAAAACCTCCTGCTCTTTCATGCCAACAAACCGAAAGACCACAGTAGCCCCACCTTCGGGAACAGGAAGTTCGAACTGACCGTTCAGGTCAGAGGTTGTGCCTGTACTGGTGCCTTTTATATAAATGGTAGCACCGGGCAGAGGAGCCCCCGATTCATCAAGTATCCTTCCCCTGAGCATTGTTGGCTGTGCCTGAGCAGAGGAAGAAACCTTCCTGCGAAGAATAATGAAACGATCCTGGATTTCCCATGAAAGCGGAAGGGAGGAGAAAATCTGGTTCAACGCCTTGTCAAGCGGAGCATTTTCCAGCGAAACATCCAGCTTCATGGCAGGATCTATCACCCCCGCCTCGTAAAAAAACTTGTAACCGGTCAATCCTTCGAGCTGCTGCAGCAGTTCTGAAATTCTGACCTGCTGGGCCTGAAGCGTGACGGTTTTGGATTCCTGAGCTGCCAGTTCCATCCTGACAACAAATGCAAATGCTATTATCAGCAGAATCCTGAATGTCCTGCTGAAACCGGTAATCGTACCGAACTGATCTTTTGTAATAATCATTCTAACAGGTTTCATAATTTACCAGGAGTTGCTTGTTAGGGTTAGTTATTTCTTTTATTTATTATACTTTGGGGTAATGTAAATGGTATTGTTATCCATTGAGTAAGTAAAAGGGGTGGAAGAAGACCTTCTGAAAATTTCCAGCAAAGTATATACATTATCATCACTGCCGAGACTTCCGGTAAACCGTTTCTCCTTGATCCTGCTGTCAGTAAAAACAATTTCCACATTATAAATACGCCGCATCATAAGGGCAATTTCAGCAAACGGCTGATCAATAAAAGTATATTCACCTTTTTTCCAGAAATCGTAATACTCTGCCTCAAATTTCTCGGGAGTAAGCGTACCGTTTTGCCTGGAATAGGCCAGTTTGCTTCCTGCTTTCATTTCTGCAAGGGTACGGTCGTTAATAACCAGGGTAACTTTCCCCTTGATAAGGCTGGTCTCTACAACAGGATCGTCAGGATAATCATGCACATAAAATTCGGTTCCTGTAACCCGGATGGTGGGGCCTGAGGTGTGGACCAGGAAAGGATGGGAAGGATCACTTTCCACATCAAAATAAGCTTCACCCGATAAACTGACTTCCCTGGTTGAACCGGTAAATTTTTCGGGATAACTCAGCCGGCTATCATGGCCCAGCCAGACAATGGATCCGTCGGGCAGTTTAATCTGAGCCCGGCTGCCACGCGAAACAACAACCTCCGATATTTTTTCTTCCTGACTGAGACCTGAACGCATCAAACCGGCAAGAAAACCCGTTGCGATAAGAAGAATTCCGGCAGCAGCATAGGCCAGTATTTTCCGATAACCAATTGATTTTGAAACCCTTAACTGCTGTTGTTTTCCTGCCGACACGGCATATTCGCGAAGCCGGGCAATTCTTCTTTTCTCAGCATCGGTAAGGTTTCTTACCTGTTTCTGTTCCCATATATTTTTCAGAACCTGATAAACTCTTTCATTTTCCTCTGATGCTGATTTCCATTCATTCAGCTCCTGATGATCCAGCAAGGATGCAGTGCCATTCAGCACACGAGCCATGATCTCAAATATTCTGTCTTCTGTCATGAAAAATTAGTCTTTTCATAACAGTAAACAGAAAAAATTCAGCTTACCCCCAAGACGCTTTTAAAAAAACATGAATAAAATGGATGAAAGAAACCCGGATGACCCTTTATTTCTGATTTTTGAAATGAAATTTCCCTTTTGCAGCTGTTCACTGATTTTTTTCAGAGCAATGGATATCTGATTCTCAACGGTTTTTTCCGAAAGTCCCAGAATATCAGCAATTTCTCTGTATTTTAATCCGTTTTCCTTTGCCAGCAGAAAAATCAATTTGCATTTTTCAGGCAAAGCTTGTATGGCAGAGGAAACAGCAGCACCAAGTTCTTCTGAAATCATTTCCTCCTCAGGAGTTTTCACCTCCACAGATACAGATACTTCAGAAAGATTATCAAAAAAATCAACCGGATGCCTGTATTTGCTTTCAAGATAATTAAGGGAAGTATTTTTTACAGCCCTGAATAAATACGCTGCAATATTTTCGATATGATAAACTTCATCAACCCGGTCCCATACTTTCATAAAAACGTCATCCACCACTTCTTCAGCAAGCTCTTTTGAATGCACCACGAAGAAGGAAAAATCACATAACCTGGCGTAATACGATTCAACCAGACGATTGAACCACTCAACCAGATATTCATTGTGATTTCTCATTTTTCAGTTTTTGCCTCCAAACCGGTCGCGAAAAGTAAAAAAAACAATTGGTTTGGCAATTGCTAAATATCATTTTGTAAATTTAGGCTTCCATTTTAACCTGTACTATTATGAAATCTTTTCCACTCCGGAACCTTTTCCGATTCTTTGTTGTGCTGACAGCCCTGGCGCTCTTTCCATCGTGCGGAAAGAATGGCTGGTGGAACCAGCAGAAGACGTTTACCATTCACAAAGGTGTGAATATAAGCCACTGGCTTTCGCAGAGCAACCGGCGAGGCGAAGCGCGTGACACATTCTTTACCGAAAAAGATGTGGCCTTTATTGCTTCCTGCGGCTATGACCACATCAGGTTGCCCATTGATGAAGAGCAGATGTGGACGCCGGAAGGACAAAAAATCGATACAGCTTTCCGTCTTCTTCACAATGCTCTGGCCTGGTGTGAGAAATACCACCTGCGCACCATTGTGGACCTGCACATTATCCGTTCCCATCATTTCCTGATGCAGGCACCGCCTTTATGGACCGACCCGGCCGAGCAGGACAAATTTATCCGGTTGTGGAAAGACCTTTCGGCGGAACTTTCGAAATATCCTGTAAACAGAATTGCTTACGAGCTGATGAATGAAGCTGTTGCCCCGGACCCTGAAATGTGGAATAAGCTGATTGAACGTACAGTTGCTGAGCTAAGAAAAACCGAACCGCTGCGTAAAATAGTGATCGGTTCGAACCGCTGGCAGAGTGCTTCCACCTTCGATCAGTTGCGGGTCCCCGCCAACGACACCAACATCATACTGAGTTTCCATTTTTATCATCCGCTGGCTCTTACCCATTATAAAGCCGGCTGGACAAAAGTGGGCGAGTACAATGGCCCTGTGAAGTACCCGGGAATAACGGTTGAGGAAAATGACATGAAAGGTCTGCCTGAGGATCTGGTTCAGGCTTTGAGGTACGAAAACGGAAACTTCAATAAAGATACCTTCCTCATCATGATAAGAAAGCCGCTGCATCTTGCCGACAGCCTGAAATTGCCCCTGTACTGCGGCGAATTTGGCTGTCTTCCTTCGGCACCAAGAGAAATGCGTTTGCAGTGGTATAAAGATATGGTCAGCCTTCTGGAAGAAAACAACATCGCCTGGGCAAACTGGGATTATAAGGGGGGATTCGGGATTGTTTTCAAAGGGGAACCGGATAAGGAGCTTATAAAGATACTTACCGGAGTAACTGTTCAATAAGCCCAATCTGATACTGATATAAAATACCAAAGGAGGCTCCCTGGCCTCCTTTGCATTCTACTGACTATCCGCCTTTCGCAGGATGCGGCAACCAAAAACCCCGCCTGCCATGCTATTGGGATATGCCCTGAAGGTTACGCAAACTTTCTTTTTGCCTTTCACAGCCTCCACAGGGATAGGATAGGTTTTATTGTAGAACCGGTTCGGGCTTTGTCCGGTGAGCATTTCATCGGCAATTTTCACCGAATCAATCCAGATTTCAAATTTCCGGCCAGAATCATTCCCCCAGTAGGTGCACCAAAGCTCCAACTGGCTGGTTTCATCAACTGCCATATCATAACGAAACCACCCTCCATCACGGGCATCCCGGTAGACTTTATCACCAAATTCCCCGTCGTAGGTATTGATCCCCTCAAAATTATGATCGACTTCTGACCGTGAATCTCCTGTTTTCACATAATCAACTGTACGCCGGGCAATTTCCTCTTCTTCCCGTTTCATCAGCTCATATTCACGCTTTTTGTCTTCCCAATCCTTTGCGGTAACAAAATCCCAGTAAACAGTATAATGTTGCTGTCCATATACTTTGAAAAAGGGCATGAGCTCACAGTCTGATGGCCTTCCTACCCCGGAAGTTTCAAAAGCAAGTGGTTTACCTTCTACAGGAACCAGCCACTGACTGACAGGCTTTCCTTCCGTAATCAGAACAGGAATATTTATGGGATCAGGACGAACCGGACCAAACACTCCTGCCAGCACCACAGGGCCGTATAGAATAGCTGCTCGGGAAGGATTGTCCGGCATTGGTTCCATATGAAGGTCCATACCGAATTCAACTCTAATAATATCTCCGTTTTTCCACTGGCGCAAAATTCTTATGTAGCTTCCGGGTTTTTCCCTAACCGGTAATACCCTGCCGTTGACAGTAATATGTATCCTTACTGCCCACGAAGGATAACGGAGGTATATGGGCAAAGACAAAGGATTGGTCAGTCCTACTGTCAATGTGGTGGATGGTTCATCAGGATACCTGTTTTCCTGGCGGAGCGTTAGATTATTTTCTTTCCAGTTCAGCTCGGAAGGTATAAAAAGGTTAACGATCAGCCCTCCATCGGAGGATTTATAATAAATTCCTTCTCCATACTTTGCATGGTTCTCAAAACCAGTTCCGACACAACACCAAAATGAATTGAATTTGTCGCTGTACATCTTTTTATCGCCCGGCCGAAGGGAAACATAATAACATACATTCCCGTCTTCCGGATTTTGTGAGGCAAGTATGTGGTTATACAGTGCTCTTTCATAATAGTCAGCATACTTTACATCTGCTTCCCAGCAAAAGAGGTGACGGGTGAGTTTTAACATGTTATAAGTATTGCATGTTTCGGTGGTATTGCTGCTCAACCGATCCGATAGTTTGCCCGGAGGGCCAAAATATTCACCGTCACTGTTTCCTCCGATAGCATAGGTATGGTTTTTGAGAACAGTTTCCCAGAAAAATTTCGCGATCTCTCTTTCTTTTTCATTTCCGGTGATTTCGTATCCCCGTGCCTCACCAATAATCTTCGGAATCTGAGTATTGGCATGAAGCCCGGCCAGATTATCCTTTCCTTCAGCCAGTGGATCAAGCACAGCATGATGATAGAATTTTTCAGCCAGAAGCCGGTACTTTCCATTGCCTGTTACTGAATACAGATTATACATAACTTCACTCATTCCCCCGAATTCAGTTCGCAGCATTTTCTGAATCTGTTCATCAGAAAGCGGAGCAAGTTTATTGTATGCCCAGTCTGCCATTTTCTGTACTACCTCAAAAGCCTGCACGTTATCGCATATCAGGTACATGTCCAATAATCCGGCATATATTTTATGCAAGGTATACCAGGGAGCCCAAACCCCCGTTCCATCAATAACACGTTTAATAAAATATTCAGGAAAAGCTGCAAGGTATCCTGATGAACCAAGTGCTTCCTGGCATTCGGCCAGACCCGCCACCAGAGCGGCTCCCTTATTTCTGTAGACTGTATCTCCTGTCGAAGCATACATCATGGCGAGGGCTGAGAGAATATGCCCCAGCGAATGCCCTCTGAGTTCACAGTCAAGCTCTTCCCAACCGCCGTATGCTTTTGCTGTGGTCTTAAGTCCTGCATTAACCCTGTAATTGTGCAACAGGCGGTTATTATCCAGGCTCAGCAACCAGGTCTGATCACGTTCCATTGCTTCTTTAAAAGGACTGTCAAGAAGTCTGACATCCGACAGGTTAAAAGCTTCTGCCATGGTTTTTTTTGCCAGAGGAACCCTGATCTTGGAGGCAAATTGACCGGGATACTGCGCAGGTGCAAGGCATAAGACAAAAAAACCCGCAAAAAAAAGAACGTACCGCTTCATAGATAAAAATCTGCTTGAAAAGTTATTAAGTCAATTATTTCCGGGCATACACATTGGTTCTTTTATCCCTGATCACTCCTTTCCAGTTCATCCCGAAAGCAAAATCATAGGTATGGCCTTCTGAATCAGTGTAACATTCCATATCAAACGGTACATCTTCGTTCTGTTTTTCTACTGTTTTCATATTGGCCGGCATTTGCATCGGAAGAAGTCCCGAAGGTTCTGCATTTCCGCTGATAATGTCAAGTATTGCCTGATCCTGGACTCCGAAATGGACAAGGATAGCGCCTGCCTGCGGTTCAAATTCGGCAAATACCATCGGATTTGACATTCTGACTATAACAATGACCGGCTTCCCTTTCATTTTCCGGCTGGTTTCGTTAATCATTTTCAGATCATAAATGTTCCTTGCCTGCACTGTTTTTCCCTTGTAAGTGCGGTTGGTGAATTTTTCCAGCGGATCTCCTCCGGCAATACTCGGATCGCGGGCATCAACTGCCGTGTAAGGCCCATATTGCAGGCTAATAGGAAAATAACCATTCCCACCTGACTTTACATCTTCCGGCTGATAACCTCGCCCTGTCTCCGGATTAGTAACAAATACCAGAGCCGCATCTGCCTCCTGGGCATTACCGGCAATTTCGAAATATTTTCTCACAATATCCATATTTACCGGGTATTCTTTCCGTTCAGGAACAGGATTGCCAAACCAATCCTGGCCAGCAGGAAGGTAACGTTCAGGAACAAAAACTTTGATGCCTTTCCGGAGCGGAAGAATCTGTCCCCTGTTTTTTAACAGAACAACAGACTTTAGCTGGGCTTCATAACCGGCTTTCATGAAATCGGGATTTCCGACAATTTGAGCTGATCTGGCTGGATCGAGATAGGGATTTTCAAACAAGCCTGTTCGGAACATATTCAGAAGAAGACGAACAGCAGATTCTTCGAATCGTTTTCTCATAAATGATTCACCATGTTCTGCCACTCCAATTTTGTATGCTTCAATGACCGGTTCTGCCCTGTTGTTTCCGCCAAACTGATCTATACCCACCATCATCAGCCGGTAATGCCTTTGTGCTACAGTATATCCTTTTTCAACGCCCCAGCACCGGCCACCAAGGAACATATTGGCTATAACGGGACTTTCATCTGCTGTGATTCCCCAATCGGTGCAAACTACACCCTGGTAGTTGTATTTGCCTCGGAGGAGATCGTTGATCATATATTTGCTGTACGAATTACCTACGTTTTCATGATATACTGTGTCCTGACCGTAAGAAATAGTATAGTATGGCATAATAGCAGCGGCTGAACCGGTTTTCTCACCAAGTTTAAACGCACCTTCCGTAAACGGAATCAGATGTTCAGCAAAGTTGTTTCCGGGGTAAACGGCGTATTTTCCATAAGCAAAATGGGCATCACGTCCACCTTCACCTGTCCCTCCTCCCGGCCAGTGTTTTGCCATGGCGTTTACACTGGCAAAACCCCACCCATCAGAGATTTCGCTGGTATCATAGGAGGTCTGGAATCCGTCAATATAAGCTCTGGCAAGATCTGAAGACAATTTTGAACTTTCGCCGAATGTGCCGCTCACTCTGGACCACCGTGGATCCGTAGCAAGGTCTATTTGCGGTGAAAGAGCTGTGGCAATACCAAGGGCCCGATATTCAAGGGCAGCAATTTGCCCGAACTGTCTGACAATTTCGGGATCAAATGTAGCCGCCAGACCCAATGGTTCAGGCCACATGGAAATTCTGCCTCCCGCACCGGCATTATATTCTGCAGAGGCGACAACTCCATGACGTGGGTCTGAACTGATATTCACGGGTATACCCAAACCAAGGCCTTCGGTTAAGGACTGCATCTTATTGTTCCATCGGGCTGCCACTTCAGGACTTTCAACGGAAGTAACAAGTACATGCCGTACATTGTCTTTTGAAAGGAATTCAATCTGTGCATCCGATAAATCAGCCGGGTCAGCACCGCTCTCCTCGAAAGGTTTCCCCTTGTACGTACCTCCCATAAAACCACGTCCCCTGGAAGGCACTGCCTGATGAGAACTGTACAGCATCAGACCGGCAATCTGCTCAACTGACATTCTGGATGCCAGATCCCTGGCTCTCTCAGCAGCCGGCAAACGCCAGTCCTCATACGGATCCAGCTTCCCGTTCTTGTTCAGATCTTTAAACGCAAAACCCGATGTGGTAATGATCTTCATTTCCGATTGTTTAGAATATCCCAGGGTTAGCCCGCCCTTGTTTTTCACAACAATAAAATCGCCCCGATCTGTTGCCGTCCACTTTTTACAACCCGTGAAAGAAAAAATTGCGGTGAGAATAAACAGAATAAGAATTCTTCCGGAATTCGAAAACGGCATATGCCATTTTAATGTTGTTTTTGTTTTCATTTTATGATTTCCGTTTGTTTAAACTGGGAAAAACAAATATATTCAATCGGGAAGACTTTAAGAAAATTTGCCCTTTAAAAGGCTTTTATTATCGTCTAAACGATAAAATGTCCCCCCCGAAATGATAATTTGTCCCCTTAAAAACTATTTTGAACCTTACCTTTGTATGCATGATGGCGACAAAAAAAGTTCTTATTCTGTCCCTTTTAATTTTGGTATGGGCCGGACGTGTCCAGGCTACAGTGTATTTTGTTTCTCCCTCCGGATCGGACGAGAATGACGGATTGTCACCGGAACATCCTCTTCAATCCATTCAGCTTGCAGTGAACCGGTCTGCTCCGGGAGACTATATTCTTCTCAGAGGAGGAATCTATTCCCTTACTCAGAAGATTTCCGTTCCGAAAAGCAAAAGCGGCACAGCGCAAAAACCGGTTAGGTTGTGGGCCTACCCTAATGAACATCCGGTTCTTGATTTTTCCCGTCAAGCCTACAACAGTTCCAACCGGGGCATTGAAGTAGGAGCCGATTACTGGCACTTCAAAGGTCTGGAAATATACGCAGCGGGCGATAACGGAATGTACTTTTCAGGAGCTCATCATAACCGGGTTGAGAATTGCACTTTCCATCATAACCGCGATTCAGGACTGCAAATCAGCGGAGGAAGCAGTTACAATGAAGTAATGAATTGCGACTCGTATCTGAACATTGATTCACTCACAAACGAAAATGCAGACGGTTTTGCCGCCAAACTTGACATTGGTCCGGGAAATTCATTTTACGGATGCCGCTCATGGAACAACCTTGACGACGGCTGGGATCTTTATGAAGGACAATACCCTGTTACATTAAGCCATTGCTGGGCCTTCCGGAATGGGTTTCTTGGCGACAATATAGCAGGTCTGGGAGACGGTAACGGATTCAAACTGGGCGGAAATTATGTTCCTGCCAATCATATTGTTACCAATTGCATTTCTTTCCTGAACGGAGCCAAAGGATTCGACCATAATCATAATACCGGAAGTATAACCCTGCTAAACTGCACTTCCTGGAAAAACGGGCAGATAATCAGCAAACCCAACTATCAGCTGTCGGAAGGTACTCATAGTATTAAAAACTCCATCTCTTTTCAAAGCAAGTCTTCTGATGCTTTTGGAAATACTCTCCAGGAAAAAAACAGCTGGCAGGGATTTTCTGTTTCAGCCGAAGATTTTATCAGTTTGAATGATACGCTTGCCTTCCTGCCCAGGTATCCTGACGGGGCACTGCCTGATATTCCCTTTCTGCGGCTGACAGAAACAAGCGATATGATTGACGGCGGTACGGATGTTGGTCTTCCGTTTAACGGCATGGCTCCTGATCTGGGAGCTTTTGAAACCGGAGAGGAATGGCAGAACGAAAGGGTCAAAATAACTTTCCAGACTGAAGGAAATGGCTGTGTATTTCCCGATTCGGGGTGGTACAGGAAAGGAACGGAATTATCCCTTTACGCCCTCGCCGGTAATGGCTGGGTATTTTATGAATGGTCGGGCGATGTACAGGGTTCGTCTGGCAGTAAAATAATCCGAGTTGACTCTGCCATGAATATTATTGCACGTTTTGTTCCTGACACGTTTACGTATTATACATTGAATATCAGGGTTGACGGCCGCGGCCAGGTTGAGGGAATTCCTGCTGAAAATTCTGTGCGAAACGGAACATCCGTATCACTTACTGCTATTCCTTCGTCAGGATGGTATTTTTCAGGATGGAATGGAGATTATGCAGGACAGCAGAATCCTCTCTCATTTGATGTGACCAGTGCTGTGAATATTACGGCAGTTTTTCTGCCCCTGAATGATTCACTGTATGAGGCCGAAAATGCCACATTGTTTAATGCTGTCAAAGCCTCCGAGTATCCCGGCTACTCGGGAGAGGGTTATGCTGCTTACAGCAACCTGTATGGAGCCTATGTTGAATTCGAGGTATTCACGCAGGAAGATGCACTGAAAACAATAACTGTCACCTATTCAAGTGAAGCCAATGCCACCATGAAGGTGTTGGTGAACGGATCTGTGGTACTGCCCTCTTTTGCCTTGCCATCAACCGGTTCTTTCGGAACCTGGAAGCGGGTTCAGATTACTCTGTCTCTCAAAAGCGGAATTAACTCGGTCCGGTTCATTCTTACCTCAACAACAGGAGGTCCGCATATTGACAAAATATCCTTCTTTGAAACCGCTTCGGATATTAGTACTCCAGCCACTCAGTTACTGCTGACCATCTATCCAAATCCCGCTTTCGACAGGGTATTTCTTAAAATTGTCTCAGGTAAACCAGAAAAGATAGAATTCTCAGTATCCAATCCCGCCGGGAATACCCTGCTGCAAAATTCCTACCTTATTTCGGGAGGTCTCTCCGTCATCGCTTTCCCTGTTGATATGCTACCCAAAGGTATCTATATTGTTCGGTGGAAAACAGGGTCGAACGAGGGTGCACAAAAACTGCTGATTATCAGATAAGTTTATTCAGGATTCTGCATTACGAATTCCAGCAAACATGTTTTTGAGTATTGGTACCTGGTTTAATCCGGCAGAAATGAATTAAAAACGGAGGGGAATGCGCAACATGGATTTACCCATCTTTCTCCGTTTTTACTGCTGAAAAACCATTTTTATTCCGGTATTCGGTGGGGGTCATCCCGTACAGATCACGGAAGCATTTCCGGAAATATTTTTCGTCATTAAATCCGCACAAATAAGCAATCTCGGAAACATTATATCCCGGAGCCAAAAGGTATTTAGCCGCAATTTTAAGTCGCATCTGCCGTAGAAATTCAACAGGGCTAAGGCCCGTAAAACTTTTAATCTTGTTATAAAATACGGTTCGCCCACATCCAGATAATTCGACCAGTTTTTCCACATTAAAATCCGGGTTAGAATAATTTTCACCAATATGGGAAATTATTTTCCGGATAAATTCTTCATCACGCGAGGTAATTTTCAGATCTCCGGGTTCCAGAATATTCTTATCGGCAACTTTCTGGAAAATCATTGCTCTCTGCTTTATGAGCGTGGTGGCAAGTTCTTTGAGATACACAGCATGAAACGGCTTAAGTACATAGGCTTCCGCACCTGTCTTTATTCCTTCGATCTGTTCTTCAATATCCGATAAAGCGGTAAGCAAAATAACAGGAATATGACTGGTCCTGAAATCTTCCTTAATTCTGCGGGTCATTTCGAGCCCGTCCAGCTCCGGCATCATTATATCGGCAATAATCAGATCGGGCAATTCTTTTCTGACTATTTCCAGACCTTCCTTGCCGTTGGAAGCACTAACAACGGAAAACCTTTCCGAGAGAACGGATGAAACATAGTCCAGGATTTCATGATTATCTTCAACAACGACGATCTTGCTTCCCGGACTTTTTGACACCAATGGTTCAGGAACAGATTCGTCAGAAAGATCAAGATCCGGAATAACAGAAATGGCCGGTTGAGCTTCCTCACACAATTCTTCCTGTTTAAAGTGATCTTTACCAAGAGGAAGCCTCAGGGTAAATACACTTCCTGTCTCCGGGATACTTTCCACAAGAATATCGCCGGAATGAAGCAGGGCCAGTTCTTTTGACAAGGCAAGACCCAGGCCGGTGCTGGAAAAGTATTTCCTTTCGGCTGAAAATGAAGTATAGCGGCTGAAGATCAAGGGAATTTTATCAGCAGGTATCCCGGGACCCTGATCGGCAATGACAGTATCAAAACAACCGTTTTTTTCATTCACTCCCAGCGTTACGCTGATGGTTCCACCGGAAGGCGTGAATTTAAATGCATTCGACAACAAGTTGAACAATATTGAATCAACTTTCTCAGGGTCAATCCAGACCTCAATGGTATTATCAGGAATCTCATTAACAAAGCGGATTCCTTTCCGCTCTGCCATATGGTCAAAATTTCTGCATACTTCCTTAAGAAATTCCGGATAATTCACCTTATGAACCCGGAGAGTCATTTTGTTGTTTTGTATCTTACGGAAATCAAGCAATTGATTTATCAGACGGAGCATGCGCTGCCCGTTCCGGTACATGATATCAACAGGCCGCTGCAATTGCACAGGCAGATGCTCGTACCTTCTGATATCCTCAAGAGGACCAAGGATTAAAGTCAGAGGTGTCCGTATTTCGTGCGAAATATTTGTAAAGAACTGAAGTTTGATTTCGTTAACTCTTCTTTCAACGCGCAATTCATTGCGAAGATGAATGTAACGGACGATAATCCGCCGGCTCATCTCTGCCAGGAAAAGAAACATAATGAAATAGGAAAGATAAGCATACCATGTCTTCCACCATGGTGGCAAAACGGTAATTTTCAATGAAAGAGGAACAGGAGTCCATGTCCCGTCGGAACCGGCACCTTTCAATTTGAAAATATAATCCCCTGGTGGAATATTTGTATAGGTAGCCCTTCGCTGACCTTTGACCATATTCCAGCCTTTATCGAAATTTTCCAGCATGAAGGCATATTGATTCTTTTCCGGATCAAAAAAACTAAGGGCAGCATAATCAATACTGAAACTGGACTGATTATAACGGAGTACTACCTTTTGTGCCGTTTCGATTGTTGTTTTCAGAGGAGAATCAGGATCATTAAAGCTGACGTCCTTATTGAACAACTGAAAATTTGTGAGTACCAGGGGAGGAGCAATCCCGTTTCCCTTTGAAACAGCCGGAGTAACAATGAGCAAACCATCATTGGCACCAAAAAGAAGCAGCCCTGATCGGGTTCTGCAACAGGCATTCTCATTGAATGATGCCGAAACCAGACCATTGTTTTCGTTATAGCTCTCAAATTTTTCCTCATGAACATCAAACCGAGACAACCCATTCTCTGTACTTAACCACAGATAACCGTTTTTGTCTTCAAGAATTCCAAACACCGCATCATTTGCAAGCCCTGACAATTGGGTGTAACGTTTGAATTTACCCTCACCTGTATAAAGATTCAATCCGCCACCGAACGTCCCAAACCAGAGCCTCTTACGGGAATCTTCATAAATGTGAATTACATCGTTGTAACTCAGGCTGGAACGGTTTTGCGGATTGTACCTGAAATTTTCAAATATGGCAGAATCCTTCAGGCTATGATTACGCAGGCAATTTACACCGAATATTGTAGCAATCCATAGATTTCCTTCCGAATCTTCGAAAACCTGACGAACCACATCACTGGAAAGGTTACTGTTTTTCCGGTTTATGTGCCGGCATCGCAGGCGCTCATGATCCCGGCCCGTCACCAGATTCAAACCGTCACCGTAAGTTCCTATCCATATTCTGTTTTGCCTGTCTTCGAGGATTGAATATATCATATCGCCAGAAAGAGAAGTGGAATCAGCGGAGTCATGACGATAAATGTCAAACTTCAGCTTACGGTAATCGCCTTTTGCATCTTTCAGGCAGGTCCGGCTGACGGCAACTCCTCCTCCCTTGGATCCCAGCCAAAGATATCCCTTGCTGTCTTCAAGGATGGTGTAAACATTATAAACCGGCACATTTCCTTTGACAAGAGGTATGTTGTCAAAAACGGCCTGCAGCGTAAAGTTCTCATCATATACATACAGCTTACCCGACTTAGTCGCTACCCATATTTTATTGTTGCTATCCTGAAAAATACACCGGATCACGTTTTCAGATATATCATTGATCTGAATTTTAGGAAAGATGTGCCTGAACGAATTGTTGGCCGGAATTACCTTATTGATACCTCCGTTAGATTGCCCGGTTCCTACCCATAAAAGCCCCGATTTATCTTCTGTAATGCAATGAACAAAATTGGACGATATGGTTTTGGGGTCAACCGGATTATTCCTGAAAAAACGGAACTGATCAGACATACGGTCATAAAGAGCCAAACCTCCTCCATGGAGGCCGATCCATAGATTTCCTTTGCTGTCTTCAAAGAAATACTGCCGCTCGTCATCAATCAATGGCTGAATATCTACAGGAGTAAGCGTATATGTCCGATGAACACCGGAAGCTGGGTCAATGCGGCTGACACCAAATTTGTTGGTATTGACCCAGAACATACCCTGACGGTCTTCATAAATTCGGGTAATTTTTTTGCCTGGCAGACTGAAATGCGATATGTTCCGATCTACAGGACGAATGATATACAAGCCATCAGATCCTGTACCTGCAGCTATATACCCATTTTTCCCATACACCAATAACGTGATTTCCTCCCGTTCTGGCAGTTTTGCATCCCTGATAAATTTCTTTTCTGCAGAAGAGTAGAGGATGATTCCGTTCTTTCGTGTACCAAACCATACTTCATTATCAGTGGCCGCTCCAGCTGTAAATTCTTCATTTACCAGAAAATGTTGAAACTCGTTCTCTCCCGACATTCTGGCCGAAGCCGGAAAGAAATTGAGCCCCCTGAGTGTTCCTATCCAGATATTCCCGTTCGGATCAGAAAGAATAAAGCGAATTGTATTATTGGTAATGGCATTAACACCTCGTGAAACAAGCCGCTGAACTGAATATCCATTTTTCAGGCTGTCATAAAGCAATCTGTATATCCCTGAATTATCAGACCCAAGCCAGATCTCATTTTTGTTTATTTGTGAAAAACATTTTATTGCACTGTTTCTTTCTTCTTCCGATTTGTCATAAAACGGAAAAGTAATAAACCGGTCATGTTCCCTGTCTAGATAATGGTAATAACCATCATAGGTATTGACCCATAAAAATCCTCTCTGGTCTTCCCATATTCCGCTGATCCGGTTGTTGGACAGCATATATTCTTCTCCCGGACGCGCCTTGTATATCTTAAAAGAATACCCATCATACCGGTTCAGACCATTCATCGTGCCAAACCATAAAAATCCGAGATGGTCACAATAAGCACTAAGGACTGAATTCTGTGAAAGACCGTTTCTTGTGTTCAGATGATCAAAACGCTCAATCTCAATCTGGTCATTACCTGCATAAACAAGAGAATGGCATGATACCACCAACCCGACAAAGACAATTCCGGCAAAGTGTATGTGTATATTTTTCAGCATGCAGACAAGAGTAGGTACTAACAAAGATAAGTTATTCATAAAATTCATGCCCGTTTATCGGCAAAACTTTAGAAAGCATTCATTGGCCAGGTTTATTATCTGAGCAGGTGACAATTTATCCCCCTTTTTCCGGTTATTATTCCCCCCTTTTGTTGATTACCTATGTTTAACTTTCGCTTGTATATTTTTCCGTATGACACTGCTTTCAGCTATCTGTTCAGCGTTACTTATCCTTTCAGGGTGCCATGCCATTTCAGGCAAGTCGGGGGAAAATCCTCCTTCTAAAAGCTGGGCTGAGCAGATGGCCATTACAGTAATGCAGCGGGCTGATAGTCTTGTCAAATACAACAATGCCAAATCTGTTAAATGGCAGTACGATATAGCTTTTTTGGGACAAGCCATTGACAGGCTTGGATACCTCAATCCTGCCTATTCGGCCTATATGCAATCTTATATAGATTATTTCATCAGCGATGATGGTAAAATTAAAACCTATAAGCTGGAAGATTACAATCTTGACAACATCAACCCCGGCAAGAATCTGATTACACTTTATAAAAGAACAGCTTCAGAAAAATACCATACAGCCCTGCTTCAACTGGTCCAGCAGCTTACAAACCAGCCCAGGACAAAAACCGGAGGGTTCTGGCATAAAAAAGTTTACCCCTGGCAGATGTGGCTTGATGGCATCTATATGTCGGCTCCCTTCATGGCGCAATATGCCCGAGAATTCAACGATGATAAATGGTTTGATACTGTTTTTCATCAGATTACTCTGGTATACAGCAAAACCCTGGACTCCTCAACCGGCCTTCTTTATCATGCCTGGGATGAAAGCAAATCACAGGCATGGTGTAATCCGGAGACCGGAACTTCCCGCATTTTCTGGAGCCGGGGAATAGGCTGGTTTACTATGGCTCTGGTTGATGTTCTTGATTATATTCCGGAAAACTATCATGGCAGAGATTCACTGATCAGAATATTCCGTTCGGTCTGTAATGCATTGCTTAAGGTAAGAGACCGGGAGAAAATGGTTTGGTACCAGGTTATCAACCAGCCTGACAGACCAGGGAATTACCCCGAAGCTTCCGGCTCATGTATGTTCACCTATGCTTTTGCCAAAGGAGCTAAAAAAGGGTATCTTCCTCAGAAATTCTACAAAGAGGCTCTCAAAAGTTTCCGGGGAATTGTCCGGGAATTTGTCGTAACCGGTAATGACGGCCTGCCTACCCTGACGCATATCTGCGGATCATGCGGATTGGGAGGAAATCCTTACAGAGATGGTTCCTACACATATTATGTGAGCGAAAAACAGATTGATAATGACCCGAAAGGGGTTGCATCGTTTATACTTGCCGCTATCGAACTTAACCAATAATTCATCTAAAACCGACTGCTTATGAAAAAAATCACTACCCTGAGTTGTTTCCTGCTGGTAGCTTTCTTCGCTATCCAGGCACAAAGCTGGAAAGTTTATATGGGAAAAGTGCTTCCCAGCCAGAACAATCCGGCTTTTGTTTCCAATAGTGCTACCGGAGCACCTCCTGTTGAAGCCATCTTGCCCAATCCCGAAAAAACGGGCGATTCGCTCTATTCGTTTACGGTGTACCCAAAAGATGCCAAGTTTTTATGGAAGTATGATTTCTCAGCCGCCGTACCCAATGTAACTCTCGTTGCCCGTTTAAAAGGAATTTCCGACACCCTTGACAGGGTAATGGAAATTGATATGCAAACCGGCTCATTCCGTGAAAGGATCGTAATCAAAAAAGACAACACCTTTGAGCTGAAACAATCCGGATTCAAGGGAACGTTTCCGGCAAATGTTCTTGACTGGCATATGATCCGGTTCTCGATGAAGAACGACAGCGTATTTATCTATCTTGATGAACAACCGGTTCCGATAGCTGCTGTAAAGACCACAACCACAACCACAAACAAATACTTCCGTTTCGGGGATAACGATGGAGCTACAACCACAGGTGCTTTGATCGACTGGATTATATGGGACGAAACCGGATGCTTTGCTCCGGGGCAGGGCGCAGCCATTCCGGATTCCCTGATTCAAAGGAAAGCAGGATGGAAAGTTTATTCCGGACGGGTACTTCCCAGTGCCAATACGCCTGTATTTATTACCAGTAATGTTTCCGGAACCTATACCAATACCCTGCTGGACGATCCGGACCATCCGGGCAATTCACTCCTTGAACTGATTGTTCATCCTGCCGCCAGTAAATTCATGTGGAGATATAACTGGCCGTCTGATGAACCACCTGCCGTCACTATGGTGGCACGTGTCAAAGGTGTATCCGATACACTTAACAGGGTTATGGAGTTCGATTTCGAGCACTTCGGAACGCGTGAAAGGCTGTATGTCAAAACCGACAATACATGGGAATTAAAAGAATCCGGAACAACCGGAACGATGAAAAAAGCTACAGGATGGCACATATACCGGATTACCAAAAATCAAAACCTGGTGAACTTCTACCTTGACGAAAATCCTGTTCCCCTGGCAACGGTAATAACTCCAACGAGCACAACCAATAAATGGTTCCGGTTTGGCGACGGAAATTCCGGCTCGAGTCTCGGAGGTGTTGTCGACTGGATTATTTGGGATGAATCCGGTGCCTACGCTCCCCAAAGAGGTTATTTCATTCCTGATTCGCTTATTCAGGAAGTTGTCTCAGGGGATGCGTTGCTTGCCGCATTAACACCGAATACAGGAACTCTCTCGCCCGCTTTTGACCCTAATGTTACTGAATACACTCTGAAGCTCCCTGCCGGCTCAACCAGCGTTACCATTGATGCTGCAGCTCACCACACTAAAGCAACTGTAACAGGCACCGGCGAGTATACATCATTCCCGACTGATGCAGTAATAACAGTAACTGCTGAGGACGGAACCACCAGGACATATACGGTCAGCATTTCCGTTCTTTCAAACGACGCTACACTTTCAGCACTTACTCCCGCATCAGGGACACTCTCCCCCGAATTCAATCCCGAAATAACACAATATGTTCTGAAATTGCCCGCAGGATCCACCAGTGTCAACCTTGATGCAACTCCTAATGACGCCAGAGCCACCGTGACAGGAACCGGTGAGTATTCAACATTCCCTGTTGATGCAGTAATTACGGTAACAGCCGAAGATGGAACGACCAAAGAATATATTGTGAGTATTTCGGTCCTTTTAAACGACGCCAGTCTGGCTTCACTTACAGTAAGCACAGGAACTTTGTCCCCGGAGTTTGATCCCCAGATTACTTCCTATACACTGGAACTGCCGTCGGGAACAACATCCGTTACCATAACGGCCACCCCGAATGATGACAGGGCCAGTGTGGAAGGAACCGGAGAAATTTCCACGTTCCCGGCTGATGTTACCATAACAGTAACGGCTGAAGACGGAACAACTGCCACATATTCAGTCCATATTCTGGTGACCGGAATCAGCGATAACGGAGCCAGAAAGTTCGGTTTCTATCCCAACCCTGCCCGTGAACAAATTACCGTAACCCTCCCGTCATCTGGAAAACTTACTTTAAAAAACACCCTGGGACAAATATTGATCACAAGGAACTGCTTTGAACCAAAAGTAACGGTTGACCTGAAAAATATCAAAACCGGTATTTATTTCCTTACCTTTGAAAATGCAGACCTTTCAATGACAATGAAAGTTGTCAAAAGCGAATAGTTAACTTTTTGCCGGATGATAGCTGGTGCTTTCTGAACCTCAGCCGGCCGGCCAGAAACCGGCCGGCTGCTAAACAAAACAGGCCTGCTATGCGAGTGCTGGTGATACCATTAATAGGAATGATATTTCTGCTTCTGATGGCTTCGGAAAAATCTACCGGAAACCGGGTATCCGGGAATCCTGACAGAATTCCTGCTTTCCCGGGAGCAGAAGGCGCCGGAATGTTCACTACCGGAGGAAGAGGAGGGAAAACCCTGATTGTTGACAATCTGAATGACGACGGGCCGGGAAGCCTGCGGGATGCTATCAGAAAGAATTTCCCCCGCACAATCGTCTTTCATATCTCAGGCACCATTGAACTTCAATCACCCCTTGAAATAAAATCAGGAAACCTTACCATTGCCGGCCAGACTGCGCCAGGTGACGGCATATGCCTTAAAAAATATCCTCTTATCATTCATGCCGATAACATCATCATACGTTACATACGAATACGACTTGGCGATGAGTCAGGAATGGCCTTTGATTGCATTAACTCAAAAGGAAACAGCAATATAATTATTGATCATTGCAGTTTCAGCTGGTCAGTTGACGAAACTGCTTCTTTCTACGATAATGAGAATTTTACTTTGCAATGGTGCATCATCAGTGAGAGCCTTGATATGTCAATTCACAAAAAAGGAGAACATGGATACGGAGGAATATGGGGAGGAATGAATGCCTCGTTCCATCATAATCTTCTGGCACACCACATAAGCCGGAATCCCAGGCTGCAGGGAAGCCGGTATCACCACCAGCCCGAAAAAGAATGTGCTGAAATGGTGAACAATATTGTCTATAACTGGCGAAGCAAATGCATATACGGTGGGGAACAGGGGCATTATAATCTTGCAGGAAATTATTTCAAACCCGGTCCGGCTACGGCACGATCGCAGGCCAGATTTTTTCTGGAACCCTACCCCCCCTATGGCTGGTTTTATCTTTCAGGCAATGTACTCGAAGGAAAAGATTCTGTCACGAAGAATAACCGGCTGGGAGTGGAAACGGATAATCCGATAGCCGGAACTATTTTTCTCACACAGCAGGTGAAAATAAATCCTTCAGTTGTTCCTGAACCGGCAAAATCGGCATTCGAAAAAGTTTTGTCTCAGGCAGGCGCGTCACTGAAACGCGACACTATTGACAGCCGAATTGTTTATGAGACCCTTAACAGTACCTGGCACTGCGGAACAAAAGGAATTATAAATACCCAGAACCAGGCAGGCGGATGGCCGGTTCTGAAAAGCACTCAGGCACCGGAAGATACCGACATGGACGGAATCCCGGATTCCTGGGAACGACAACATAACCTGAATCCGCAAAACCCCATGGATGCTTCACTTAACACTCTGAATCACGGCTACACCAACCTGGAAATGTATATAAACAGCCTGGTAAATACCAATAACCACCCAGTTGACAAATGAGAAAATCCATAATGAAATTTCCTATGCCGACATTTATCAAAGAAAAGCTTTTAAGAATTCTGTTGTTGCCCTTTGTGATGGCAATATCAGCTAATTTAATTGCCCAGCAGGTTACCGGAAAAGTCACCGATCAGAACGGAGAACCTCTGCCCGGGGTTTCTGTACTGATCAAGGGAACCACACAGGGAACCATAACCAACCTTGAAGGAATATATAAAATCAGTGTTACCAATCCGGATAAGGATGTCCTTGTGTTTTCCTATGTGGGAATGATCAGCGAAGAACATCCGGTTGCTGGAAAAACTGAAATCAACGTTTCTATGCAGCCCAAAACCGAACTACTGGATGAAATCGTAGTAGTTGGATACGGTACAATAAAGAAACGAGACCTGACGGGATCAGTTTCTTCCGTTGGAGGAGATCAGTTGCGGGATATTCCACTCACATCAACTGCACAGGCAATTACCGGCCGGCTGGCAGGTGTCCAGATTACCACGTCGGAAGGATCTCCCGATGCGGATGTCAGAATTCGCGTAAGAGGAGGAGGTTCTATTACCCAGGATAATTCACCGCTGTATATTGTCGATGGCTTTCCGGTTGATAATATCGGAAGCATCCCTCCTACCGATATTGTTTCCATCGATGTTCTCAAAGATGCATCTTCCACTGCCATTTATGGTGCCCGTGGAGCCAACGGTGTTGTAATTATTACCACCCGTTCGGGTTCAAAAGGAGCAACCCGCATTTCCTATAATGCCTTCATGGGGACCAAGGAAATTGCAAAAAAACTGGACGTTCTGTCACCCTATGAATTTGCTGTTGCACAGTATGAGCGCGCCCAGGGATCAGCACTCGACCGGAACAATTTCACCAAGAGGTTCGGTACATGGAACCAGCTCGACAGTCTCTACAGCAATATCAAAGGAACAGACTGGCAGGAAAAAGTATTCGGACAGAACGCACCTACCATTTATCATAATCTGAGTCTGGAAGGAGGAAGTGATAAAACCACTTACAGTCTTAGCCTTACAAACAATGAAGATAAAGGGATTATGATTGAATCGGGCTATACCAGAAACAACGTGAACTTCAGGTTTGACAATGCCGCAACGGAAAAACTCAAACTGAGCTTCGACGTCAAGCTGGCCGATACCAAAGTAAAAGGAGCAGGAACATCTGATCCGGGAACTTCCACAACAAACCGGCTTAAACATAGTGTTATCTACCGGCCAATAAATGGTTTGTATGATTTCACCTCCGACCCCGATCTGGAATTTCAGGATGATGCTTACTATGAACTAAGCGGCCTTACCGATCCCGTAACTCTCGCTCATGATGAATACCGGCTTAAACATCAGACACTGGCCACCCTTAACGGAGCATTTACATACACCATTATCCCCCACTTATCTTACCGCATGGAACTGGGCTATAATAATTTCCAGGAGAGAAGAGACCGTTTTGACGGTCTTACCACAGTAGCTGCCCGACAGTATGGAAACAAACCAATAGCCGCTATCCAGGAAAGCCGAAAAATTACCCTGAGGATGGCAAATCTTATCACCTATGACCTGAAGGAATTTGCCGGAGGAAATTCAATGAACATCATGGCAGGACAGGAAATAATCGACAGCCGTTCCAAAGTTTTCTCCGAAGAAGTTCGTTCCTTTCCGGCCGATATTACTGCCAACATGGCGCTGGGATCCATGGCGCTGGGAGAAGATGTCCAGCCTCCTTACACCTTTGAAACAGCCGACAAGCTTGCTTCCTTCTTTGGCCGTGCCAACTATAGTTTCAAAGACCGTTACCTGGCTTCTTTTACCATCAGGGCAGATGGTTCATCCAAATTCAGCCCTAAAAACCGTTGGGGCATTTTTCCTTCCTTCTCAGCAGGCTGGAGAATCAGTGAGGAACCCTTTATGAAAAACATCCCGGTATTGTCTTACCTTAAAATCAGGGCAAGTTACGGTCAGGCCGGAAATAACAGAATTGACGACATGCTCTGGAGAACAACATTCAAAGTTGCCAACGATAAACTGTATTACCTTAACGAAACCCCCTATACCTTCTTCTACCCTGACCCAAATAATTTGCCCAATCCCGACCTGAAATGGGAAACAACCATTACAAGGAATGCAGGACTTGACATTGGAATATTTAAAAACCGCATCATGCTGAATGTTGACCTCTATAAAAATTCCACAAAAGACCTTCTCATTCAGTCAACAGTTCCACCGGAAACAGGATACCTCTACCAGATGAGAAACATTGGAAAGACCTCAAACAGGGGTATTGAATTCGTTCTGGATGCCATTATTATTGAAAAGAAGGATCTGCGGCTGACAGCCAACATGAACATTTCCTTTAACAAAAACAAAGTTGAAGAACTGGGTCTAACCGGTAGTGATTATTTCCTGCAAGGCTCAGGATGGAACAATGATGTAGGGGCTGACTATATTGTTAAGGTTGGTAAACCTGTGGGATTAATGTATGGTTTTGTTACCGATGGTTTCTATACAGTCGATGATTTTGACTATAATCCGGTAACCCGCAGATATACCCTGAAACCTGGCGTGGCAGACAATTCAGCCATTACTTATGCAGGTTTCGGACCCGGTGCTGTTAAGTTTAAAAACCTGGCCGACCCGGTCGATGCCAGCGGAAACCCGATTGACGACAGGAAAAAAGTAACCTTTGCCGAAGACCGTACCATCATCGGGAATGCCAACCCGAAGCATATCGGAGGGATAAACATCTCCCTGACATACAAAGGATTTGATTTGAGCATTTTTATGAATTGGGTTTACGGATACGATGTTTATAATGCTAATAAGATTGAGTTTACCAGTATGTACAGAAGTTATACCAACCTGCTTTCCATAATGAATTTACAAAACCGATGGAAAACAGTTAATGCAGATGGAGTTGTCGTTACAGACCCTGCAGAACTGGCTGAACTCAACAAAAACGCAACCATCTGGACTCCTTCCCGTGGCCGGTACCTCTTCCATTCATGGGCAGTGGAAGATGGTTCCTTCCTCCGTCTGAACAATGCCACTATCGGATATACCTTCCCTTCGGCATGGACACAAAAGATTCGTATCAAAAACCTCCGAATCTATGCAACCGGAAATAATCTGCTCTTGTTGACAAAGTATTCCGGTTATGATCCGGAAGTTGATACCCGACGCAGCACTCCTATGACACCGAATGTTGATTATTCGGCATATCCAAGAAGCAGAATGTATTTGATAGGAATTAATGTCACTTTATAATACTACGGAACTATGAAACGTAAATTTTGGCTGACTCCGGTACTGGTTATTTCAGCAATAGTTGCCTTATTGAAAATGACATCGTGTGAAAAATACCTCGAGTTTACTCCGGTATCCCTCTATTCTGAAGAAAATGTCTTTTCAAATGTTGATTTCACACGACAGGCACTGCTTGGAGTATATGCGCTGATGACACTCGACGAAGGGTATTCCAAAAGGCTCAATATGTACTATGCCGTAGATAATGATTGTGAAATGTGCAGTGGTAATTACCTCGACAACGGCCGGCGAGATATTGCGCGCTATACAGCTAACAGCGGAAATTCTGAAATACAGAAACCCTGGAACAATTTATACAAAGGCATTGACCGTGCCAACATTTGTATTAAAAAGATCCCGGAAAGCCCTGTCTGGACAAACGGAACGGAAGCTCAGAAAAAGGAAATGCAGCGCATGCTGGGAGAAGCTCTTACTCTCAGAGCTCTTTTCTATTACGAACTTATAAGGAACTGGGGAGATGTTCCCTTTAAAACCACTCCTACCAAAGCCGGAGAAGATTTTTATCTCCCAAAAACCGATAGGGATACCATTTACGAACATATCATCAACGATCTTCTGTATGCTGCTCAGCTGGTTCCCTGGCGCAAGGAAGTGCCGCTGGAAGAAAGAATTACCAAAGGGGCGGTAAAAGGTCTGCTTGCCCGAATCTGTCTTGCCCGCGGAGGGTATTCGCTGCGTAAAAATACAGGCATGCAGCGTGGTGCAAACCATCTGAAATACTATCAGATTGCACGTGATCAATGCAAAGAAATTATGGAAAGCGGGCAACATGCATTGAATCCCGATTTCGGAGCCATATTCCGCAATCATTGCGAATACAAACTTGACGCAACGTATGGCGAAAGTATGTGGGAAGTCGGACTGGGGAAATACCGTAGCGGTGAAGTGGCTTATTACGTTGGAAACAAGGTGAGTGAACTATCACGCTACGGAAAAGCTGATGGGGGTATCCTTGCCGTTCCAACTTACTACCTGTCGTTCGATAGTCTTGATACACGGCGCGATGTTACTGTTGCCCTGTATCAGATTGACGAGAGCAATAAACGCCTGCTCCGAGATTTCACCGAAATTTTCATTGCAAAATGGAGAAGGGAGTGGATTAAACCCGAATTTCCGGGAAGTGATAAATATACCGGTGTAAACTGGGTCCTTTTGCGTTATTCCGATATCCTTCTGATGTTTGCTGAAGCCGAGAACGAACTGAACCATGGCCCTACACCCGAGGCTATTCAGGCTCTTCGCAGTGTACGCGAAAGAGCCTTTAAGGGCAATGTTGACAAAATGCCGCCTATTCCTTCTGATTATGAAGGGTTCTTTAACGAAATTGTCAAAGAAAGATCTTGGGAATTCGGGGGTGAATGCATCCGCAAATTTGATCTGATCCGATGGAACCTCTTGGATACAAAACTTCAGGAAACCAGGGAAAATCTGCGAAAGCTCATGAACGGCGAAGCCCCGTACGATAAGGTACCACGGAAACTCGTATGGCGAAATAACGGCGAAAATTTACAGATTATGAACCTTACATGGAACATGGATTCTACAGCCATTGCAAACAGGGATGTTGTCTACTGGCCAAATGTGGCCGACTGGGCTGACGATATTACTGAAGATTTCATCACCCTCCTGGCTGGGTATTTTCAGCCCAACCGTAAAGAGCTTCTGCCTATCCATCAAAGTATACTTGATGCAAATCCAAAACTGACAAATGATTTCGGTAATTAAACCAATTAAATTGTACGCCTATGAAAAAAAGAATCTACTCATTCGTGCTTGCCTGTTTGTTCTTTTCAACAGGTCTGCTTCAGGCACAACACCGCATACAGGTTGTGCCCGGCGATGATCTCATTGCCAAAGTGGCTGCTGCAGCCGATAAAGACACACTGGTACTTGCGCCGGGATTTTATAAAGCCAATTATACTTCCATGATCGTCAATAAATCCCTGGCTATTATTTCTGAAGACCTGGCTGACATGCCAAAAGTCTATCTGAAAAAATTTGAACTGAAAGGGTCTAATATCAGTTTTCACCTTGAAGGTATTGAATTTTCGGGCTTTTTTGTTGATTCTCTCACTCATGTGGAGAGAATTGATACCGTTCCCGCGGCCGATTACCTGATTGACCTTACAACGGAATTCGTATCGGGTAAAGATATTGTCGTAAAAAGTTGCATCGTAAGAAACCTTAACCGGTCGGTTGTCAGAGGTGACCGCCTGGCGTATACGGTTGAAAACTTTCTTTTCGACGACCTCATCGTATATGACCTCAGGGGAGGAGGAGATTATGGTCCTTTTCGTATGAAATCCAATATTAAGTTTAACACATTTACCCTGCGGAATTCCACTATGTACAATATGCTGAACAAGCTGATCGACCTGCAGGATATACCAGACTATCCGATGGACGTTACAGTGGAAAACTGTACTTTCTACAAGTGGGGCGGAGGAAAAACAGGGAATTTCCTCTTCGATATAAAAACCAACACACAGGCCAGCCTCTATCTGAGAAACAATATTTTTGGCAAAACCAATGCCTCAGAAACAGTTATTGTCAACGGATTCAGGGTACCTGTTGCAGCTTATATGGAAATAACGACTTCTGTTTTCACTCCCGACTTTGTTGTAAAAGACAGTGCTTACGAAGTAGTATCATGGGATAAAAAGGAATATGTCGAAACCAACGTTGACCCTGAATGGGCTGATCCTGACAACGGGAATTTCACCCTTCCTGATAATTCTCCTCTTCTGCAGATGAGTACTGAGGGCGGAATCATTGGCGATCCCCGGTGGAATCCGGTAACCCGAGCAGATGCTGATTTGGGTTCCATAATCCTTTCAGCCGGTACACTTACCCCGGCCTTCTCGCCTTCTGTAACCTCCTATACTTTGCACGTTCCGGAGGGAACAACCGAAGTAACTATTACCGGCAAAGGCCATAACCCAAGGGCAAAAGTAACCGGCGGCGGAACAATTTCTGAATTCCCGGGCCAGGTTACCCTCATTGTTACAGCTGAAGATGGATCAACAAAAAGCTATACCATCAGCGTGTGGCTAACAGGTGTTAAAGAAACCCTGTCAACAATTGAAATGCTTTACCCAAATCCTGCACGAAATACGATTTATATTACAGCCCGTCAAAACGACTTTATGAGTATCTATAACACCCTCGGGCAGAAAGTAAGAACAATTAAACTGGAGCAGGGAATCAATACGGTTGATATTTCCTCTCTTGAGTCCGGAGTATATATCATCCGCAGTGAGACCACACCCGGTAAAGCATTCAAGTTTATGGTCAAATAAAATAGTATTCAGTTAATTGGTATAAGCCGGAGCATCGGCGGTTCATCCCGATGCTCCGGTATTGACAAAAAAGGAAAGAATGTACGGAACTTTCGTTTTTCTCTTCATCCTGCATTTTTATCAGGTTTCCTTACCTTTACAGGGAGCCACCCCGCCCGTAGCTGATTCCCTGAAAAATGCAATCCGGCAATCCGTTAAGGAACCATCGTTTCCGGCACGCAGCTTTAAAATAACTGACTTTGGGGCAAAATCCGGTTCCTCAGAACCCGCCACACAGGCTATAAAAAAGGCCATTGAGCTTTGCTCTTCCGCCGGAGGAGGAACAGTTGTTGTACCAGCAGGGACCTACTTTTCAGGCCCCATCTATCTCAGAAGCAATGTCAATCTTCATCTTGAAAAAAATGCAATTATTCGCTTTTCTACCCGGCCGGAAGACTACTTGCCCCTTGTTAAAACGCGATGGGAAGGTATTGATTGCTATAACTACAGCCCACTCATATACGCATATAATGAGCACAATATTGCAATAACCGGTGAGGGAATACTGGATGGACAGGCAGACACATCCAACTGGTGGAAGTGGAAAGGCAAGCCTGAATACGGCTGGAAAAAAGGAATGCCCAGTCAGCTTGACCCTGCAGGCCGACCCAGACTTCTGAAACTGAATGAGCAGGGAACAGAACCTGAGCTTCGTTCCTTCGGCGAAGGGGGGTACCTTCGGCCACCCTTTATTCAGTTTTATCAATGTACCGGAATATTGCTGGAAGGTTTTACCATCCGGAATTCACCTTTCTGGCTGATTCATCCGTTGCTCTCCGAAAATATTATTGTGAGAAAGATTCACGCCGAAAGCCACGGACCAAATAACGATGGTATTGATCCGGAATCCTGCCGGAATGTAATTATATATGATTGTTATTTCGACACTGGAGATGACTGCATTGCCATAAAATCAGGCCGCGATCATGACGGACGGAAATGGAACCGGATGAGCGAAAATATCCTGATTATAGCCTGCAGGATGAAAAACGGTCATGGAGGAGTCTCCATAGGAAGTGAAGTTTCAGGAGGATGCAGAAATGTGGTGGTTGATAGCTGCAAAATGGACAGTCCTGAACTCGAAAGAGCCCTGCGCATAAAAACCAACAGCCTGCGGGGAGGAATCATTGAAAACATATACTTTAGCAATATCTCCGTGGGAGAAGTCAAAGAATCGGTGCTGGATATAGACTGCCAGTATGAACTCAAAAACAGCTCTGCCGGCAATTTTCCTCCGCTAATACGAAACATTTTCCTGACAAACATTACCAGCAGGAAGAGCCGCTATGCAATGTTTTTAAAAGGCGTACCCGGGTATGTTTCCCTGGATCAGATTGTGATTAACAACGCTTTGTTTGATGGGGTGCAGAAGGGCAATTTCCTTGAAAATACCGGAAACATCCGTCTGGAAAAAGTATATATCAACGGTTTGGAATGTTCTCTCCCCGCGACATCTTGTCATAAAACTCCCTGAGCACATAAAATGCCTTTTTTCTGCTGCCGTTCTGTCCGATCAGTCCTTTCCGGTTCCAGCCATCCTGAACCTGCGGCAACAGACGTTTAGGTGAACGGAAATCGCACAAAATCCAGGGATTGGTTCCCCGTAACTGAGGTATTCTGGTCAGCATGGCCAGATTTTTCCGGTAGAGGTATTCCTGAAATTCTTCCGTCCAGCGGGTCAGTGTATCGCCATGCAGGCCCTGAAGGGCACCGCCTCCGAATTCACTGATAATAACCGGCTTTTCATAAGGAATATCCCAGAGAATCCTGTCGCATTTATCGGGTAATCCATCATACCAGCCTACATATACATTGAAACTTACGATGTCGGCTACCCCGGCAAACGGGTCGTGAACCCGTTTTAAAAAAGGATTGTCAGAAGGAGTGCTTACTTCAAGCGCGGCCGAAACCAGACGTGTATCATCCAGTGAGCGGGCTTTTTGCGCCAGTTTTGTCAGAAAAGCGGTACGTGACTCATGCACAGGTGTTTCATTGGCTACCGACCAGATGATAACACTGGCCCGGTTCTTATCCCGCCCTATCAGTTCCGTCAGTTGATTTTCGGCATTTTTGTAAGTGGTTTCATTGGTAAAGTCAATCGTCCAGTAAACAGGAATTTCTTCCCAGAGCAATATCCCCATTTCATCGGCCAGACGGGCCATATATTCATTATGAGGATAATGAGCCAGCCGCATAAAGTTGCAATTCAGTTCCCTGGCCCAGGTAAGCAACATCCTGGCATCTTCCTTCGAATAAGCCCTTGCTCCCCTGAGCGGATTTTCCTCATGAGCACAAATCCCCCTCAAAAAAACCGGCTTCTTGTTTAAGAGAATTTCTGAGCCACTGACCTCAATGCTTCGGAAACCAATCCGATCTGTTATCCGGTCTGTTTCGCACGAGATAATCACATCGTACAATTTGGGATTTTCAGGACTCCAGAGCGTTAGTTTCTTTGCTTCCAGCGCGAATTCTGCATACCCGTTTTCATCAGTATTTATCTGCTGTTTGAGCTTTGTTTCAGGTAGTTCAACCGTAATTTTCTGTTGTTTCCCTGATCCGTTCAATCTTACAAATCCTTTGATCATGCTGAGAGATCCTTTGACCAGTTGAACGGAATAGTCGGCAATAAACGTAGAAGGGAGTTCAACCAGTTGCACATCTCGGGTTATGCCGCCGTAATTCATCCAGTCAAAATTCTCTGTTGGCACTGCATCATGCTTTCTGGTATCATTTGCCTTCACCACCAGGCTGTTGCCTTTTTCTTTCAGCAAAGCGGTCACTTCGAACGAAAAGGGCGTAAAACCTCCGGTATGCCGGCCGAGCTTTTTCCCGTTAAGGTAAACATCGGCCTCGTAGTTGACAGCTCCGAAATGAATGAACACCCTGTTACCGGGGTTCTTTTTTGCATAGTCAAACACACGTCTGTACCAGATCGACCCTTCGTACAGAAACAATTTCGGATCCTGGGTATTCCAGTCACCGGGAACCATCAGGGTAGGACTCAGGTCAAAGTCATATTCAATCAGTTCCGATTTATTCTGCGGTTTTTTGTCGAGAAAAATTGCCCCGTTCCCCGGATTTTCCAATTCATCATACCGGGTTCCATGATAGGCATAAAAACCGGTTTCGTACTGGTCAACAATATAATTCCATTTCCCGTTGAGCGAGAATGTTTCACGGTTGTAAACACTCAGCAGGGGAGATTGCGCTGAAACAGTCAACATCCATGCTGAAATCATAAGGAAGAAGGCATTTTTCATAATCTACAGGCTTTAAAAAGGATTTTAAAAATAAACAAAAACAAACCATAAGAAACTCATCCCTCTATAGCCTTTATTTTATACCCTTCCAGTCCGAAAAAGAGAATATAGGCAAAACAAATCATGGGTACTACAAAACCAATTGTCATACTGGAAACATCCGCAATCCAGCCCATGAACGGCGGGCATACAGCTCCTCCCGCCACCATCATTACCAGCAGGGAAGAACCCTTCTTTGTCAACCCTCCCAGGTTTTTAATTCCCAGGGCAAAGATGGTAGGAAACATAATCGACATGCAGAAATACACAACATAAATGGCCGCAATGGATATCCACCCAAGCCCGGCTATAACCACCAGCATGGCCGCTACATTTATGGCAGCGTACAGGGCAAGCATACGGGTTGGTTTAAACCAGCTCATCAGAAGACTCCCCGAGAACCTGCCGATCATAAAACAGAGAAAACCTGCCGAAAGCATGTAGGCGGCTTTCTCATTGGGAATTTCAGGTTTTACCTCTGTCACATAATTGATAAAAAAGCTGTTTACCCCGGTCTGGGCAGCTACGTAAAGAAACTGGGCCAGTATGGCCAGTACAAAATGCCGGTGGCGGAATAAATCGAAAAAACGCCCTTTGTCCCCCTCTCCGTTATATTCACCTTCATGAATTTCAGGCATTTTAGTGAATATAAACAGAATGGCTACCAGCAGAACAAGAACCCCGATGCTTATATACGGCAAAGCCAGGGAATCAAATTTATTGGTTTCACTTTGTGCTGAAACTCCCAGAATAAGCAATCCCCCTACAGCAGGACCTATTATCCATCCGAGGCCATTAAACGATTGCGACAGATTGATACGCTGTTCTGCACGTTCCGGAGGTCCAAGAGCCGATGAATACGGATTGGCAGCTGTTTCCAGCAGTGTCAGCCCGCAGGCAATAATGAATAAACAAAGCAGGGTAAACTCAAAGGTCTGTATATGCGTAGCCGGGTAGAAAAGAAACGCCCCGCAGGCATACAGCAATAACCCCATAATGATTCCACGCTTATAGCCAAACCGGCTCATGATAAACCCTGCCGGAATCGCCATAACCGCATATCCACCATACAGCGCCGTCTGAACCAGACCTGAACGGGATTTGGTAATTCCGAGAATTTCCTGAAAATGCTTGTTCAGCACATCCAGTAAACTATGCGCAAAACCCCACAGAAAAAACAAACTGGTAATCAGAATGAAGGGAAGCAGATAATTCTTCCCGTTAAAGCTTACAAGCGATACTTTCTGTTTATTTTCCATACCATTGCTTTTTATTGTTCATGTTCCGCGCTCCGGGCTTTTCGCTTTGCTGTCAGATGCAGAAACTTAAAGAGTTTTGTCCCTGCCATCTCCTGAATATCATTTTCCTGACAAAAATTGCACCTCTACACCCTTCGGCACGAAGGCAACACCCGAAACACGAAACATGAAACAGTCTATTTAAACTTAGTTTTAATCTCTTCCACTGTCAAACCAAAGATTTTCCGGGTGATCCTGCTGAGTTGTTCCTCACTGCCCTCAAAATGAAAAATGCGTTGCCGGTGCGTAAGGCTTTCACCCGGTTTCAGGCCGGCAGCAGGGGAAGAACTTTCCAGTTCATAGAACGGCCCCATCTGGGTTCCGTCTTCCACCGGTCCGTCATTGTAGGCATTGATGGCATCGCCGGCAAACGGATCCTCCTGATTACCCCACTTTGAATTTACATACTCCGTTTTACCTTCCGGCAGGTCACACCAGAGGACAGTCAATACCTTATTCTGTGCGTCATAGCTTCCGGCATATTTCTCAGCCCTCCGGGGGGGTATACCTATTTTGCTCCTGTACCTGCCGTCGGCTTTGAACCAGACAACTCCATTCTCTGCTCTCAGGCGATCAGCAGGTACTTTGCCAAAATAATCGTCCCTTACAGGAGGTTCAGATTCTGCCTCATTGCCCCGTTTATAAGGTATGAATACCGTAACCTCCGGTGAGGGCGTCAGCATGGAAAGCATCCATACCGACAGCATGCCACTCTCTTTGGTCCAGGCATTCTTCCCTTTATTGATCAGGACATTTTCTGACTGATAGGCAACTCCTTGCACCGAATCAGGAATTTCCATTCCCAGGGCCTGCTGAATAGCTTCTTTGCCCAGCAATTCAATGCTTCGTTCTATGCCCACATCCAGCATATTCCCGGCATAATTGACCAGCCGGAAGTTTTTTTCAAAAGCAGCCCGGTCTGTACCTGCCTGCACAAGATCAAATGCAACGGTATCAAGTTCCGGAGGCACCTGCCAGTTGGGGAATTCCTGCTTCACTCCCGGAGGGAAATAAATGGAAAACGGTCCGCCTTCCGGCCCCAGCCAGAGCCTTTCTTCGCCCCCGTATGCATTGATGTGTTTGTTGATGGTACCGGATGCTATCAATTGATAATTGATCCATCCGAAGCTGAAGCCTTCCGGTCCGCCGGCAGTGCTCGTCATTACCCTGGCCTGCCAGCCGGGAACTATTACCACCTGCGCCTTTCCTTCCGGATCGGACAAAACAAGGGTTTCTTTGAACCGGTTCAGAAAATTCAGGTCGTACCCGAACGTGCCGGGAACAATGGTATCACTTGCCATGGTTTCTGTTTTTTGGGGACGAGAGGTACAGGTAAGCAACAAAAAACTGAACAGGAAGATCGTGACAAGACGACCGGCCCGGAAAATGGTATGCCTTTGATACCTCATACACTGGATTATTTCAGGACAATTTTAATCACCGTATCCGTCAGGTCAGGCAAGGGAAAGGTCATATAAACAGGACTGTTCACATTTACGAAGAAGTTGCCCGCTTCGCTGTTACCCCACCAGCTTCTTTCTGCCGGCAGTTCGGCACCGGTTGAAAGCAGATAGACACCGCTCACCTTTTCGCCGAGTCCTTTGATGTTGATAGGCCCGATGTTGGGGTACATCCAGTGTGCATACAGCACATTTCCCTTCTGGGTAAACCTGCCCCACTCGGGTTTGGCCAGGGCCGATGCTCCGCACCCGTAAATGCTTTCGCCGTTTTTCTCCATCCACTTGCCTACTTCAGCAAGAATATGGATACTCTCTTCAGGAATATTGCCGCGTGCATCAGGCCCGACATTCAGCAGGAGGTTTCCGTTCTTGCTGACACAATTCACCAGCGAATGAATAATGATTTCCGGCGATTTCCAGTTCTTGTCAAATTCATGGTAACCCCAGTTGTTGTTCAGGGTAAGGCATGTTTCCCATGGAATGGGATTCCCATATTTGTCCTTCAGCCCCTCATCGGGTATTCCCTGCTCAGGGGTTTCAAAATCACCGTATTCAGTGACAACCCGTCCTGAAGTTTTGGTTCCTTCATTGATAGTTAACCGGTTATCGATAATGATGCCCGGCTGATATTTCCTTACCATGGCCACCAGCTCTTTTGCCTTCCATTTTTCGCCCTGGTACTCATCAAATGAATAGTCGAACCAAATGATGTCAATGCGGCCGTAATCCCTGACCAGCTCTTCCACCTGGCCATGCATGTATTTCAGGTAATTATCCCAGGTGAAATTGCGCTTTGCGTATTCTTTGTCGCCCCGTTGCGGATGATTGCCTACATTGGGGTAATCGGGATGATGCCAGTCAATCAGCGAATAATACAAGCCTACCTTCAATCCTTCGGCGCGGAATGCATCGAGAAATTCCCGCACAATATCCCTGCCGTCGAACCGCGTGCTGATTTTGTAATCGGTGAGCTTGCTGTCGAACATACAGAAGCCGTCGTGGTGCTTGGCAGTGAGGACAGCATATTTCATCCCGGCTGCTTTCGCAATTTTGGCCCATTTCCTGGCATCAAAATCAGCAGGATAAAATGCATCCACATACTTCTGATATTGTTCGGTGGTAAGCCGCTCGTTTGATTTGACCCATTCACCGCGGGCCGGGACAGCATAGGCGCCAAAGTGAATGAACATGCCAAATCTTGCATCGCGCCACCATTGGGTACGCTGCATTACTTTGCTGTAATTTTCCATATAAGCCTTCGGCGGTGTTTCCTGCGGTTTTCCTTCGGGAAAAGCCAGAAAACAAATCAGAAAAGACAAAACAAAATAGTGTTTCATATTTTTGGGATTTAATGCATTACATGGTCTTTAATGAATTCTTTGCGCGCTTTTACCGTCATTTCAGTATAACGGCCCGTAGGTACTGCAGGCTCTGTAATCCGCTCCTTCCGGGTCCATGCCGAAAGCCCCCCAGGCACTGGGTCTGAAAATATCCTTGTCTTCCACATTATGCATGCACACCGGAATACGAAGCATGGAAGCCAGGGTAATCAGGTCAGCACCAATATGGCCGTAGCTAAACGCGCCATGGTTGGCACCCCAGTTGTACATTACCGAATAGACATCCCTGAAGGGACCTTTACCCGTCAAGCGGGGCACAAACCAGGTAGTAGGCCAGGTTTTATCTGTTCGTTCATCGAGGATCTTGTGGATGTCGGCCGGAATTTCAGCTGTCCATCCTTCCGCAATCTGCAATACGGGCCCCAGGCCTTTTATGAGATTGACGCGCGACATGGTGATGGGCATCCCTCCTCTGGTAAGGAAATTCGACGAAAAGCCCCCGCCGCGGAAATAACCCTGCGAAGCAGGATACCAGGTGGTGGCTTCGAGGCACTTTTTTACTTCGTCCTCAGTAATTTCCCAGAAAGGTTTCATAGCAGGCTTGCCGTTTATTGACATCTGTCCGTTGCCGTCGAGGGAAGCCGAACCGGAGTTGATCAGATGAATGAACCCTCCCTCAGCTATTCCGGTCAGCGTCTTTCCGGTAACACGTTTAACGGCTTCAGGACTCCAATAGGTGCGAACATCGGCAAATACCTGGGCAGTATTTGACAGCAGATGCCCAAACAGCATTGCAACGCCGTTGAGCGAATCATTTTCTGTGGCCACGATGAATGCCTGGCGGATTCCGTTCCAGTCGAAGGAAGAATTCAAAATTGCCTCGGAAAAGTCGCCGTTGGGCATAAAGTCGGTCCATTGCCGTTGCCCCTGAAAACCGGCAGCTATGGCATTATGACCGAGTGCCTCTTCGCCGAATCCCATTTCCGCCAGTTTGGGGTTCCCGATCATGAGATCGCGGATAATGAGCGTCATTTTTACCACAAATTCCCAGATTTCGTCCTTACGGGCACGGCTCAGCTGCATGGACGGAGGATTCTGATCGGCTCCTTCCCTGCAATGGGTTTTGGTCCAGGCCATAGCCTTTGCAAATTCTTCCTTGTCGTAAATACCCAGGTTCACGCGACGAATAATTTCGCTCATATCCACATATTCGTTGCGCATGCCAAGGTATGACTGAAAAAAGTCGGCATCCACAATGGAACCGGCAATGCCCATGGAAACGGAGCCGATAGAGAGGTAGGATTTGCCGCGCATGGTGGCCACGGCCAGTCCGGCTTTGGCAAAGCGCAGCAGTTTTTCCGCCACATCGGCAGGAATGGTGGCATCGGAAGCATCCTGCACATCATGGCCGTAAATGCTGAAAGCGGGAAGTCCTTTCTGGTTATGACCGGCCAGGGCTGCTGCCAGATAAACAGCGCCGGGCCGCTCGGTTCCGTTGAACCCCCAGATAGCTTTTGGCATGGCAGGATGCATGTCAATGGTCTCACTGCCATAACACCAGCAGGGAGTTACCGTGATCGACACACCCACTCCCTCACGTTCAAATTTTTCGGCAGCCATAGCGGCCTCTGCCACCCCTCCTATACAGGTATCGGCAATTACACATTCCACTTTACTGCCGTCGGGATGTCGGAGATGGCCGGAAAGGAGTTCAGCCACTCTGCGCGCCATGCCCATGGTCTGTTCTTCGAGCGATTCACGCACTCCGCCTAACCGCCCGTCAATGGTGGGCCGTATGCCCACCTTTGGTAATGTTCCTCTGAGCCTGTTCATTGTTTCGGTTTTTATATGTTAATAATCCGGTATTATAAAGAGCCACGTACAATCATCCGTGCAGGAATTACTTCCTGTAAACGGCTTCCCGTTTTAATGCACTCGGCTGCCCGCCTGCCCATCAGCGCAAAATCAGTCGATATAACCGTAATCCCGTTTTCGATAATTTCATACATGGGAGTATCGTTATAGGCGATCAATCCGATATCCCTGCCGATTACCAGATTCTTTTCCCTGCATTTCTTCACCACCTGAACAAGGTCTTTCTGCTGAATAATAAGATAAGCGGTATTCTTTGCCATTCTGAAACGCGCGGGCGATGTCACAACTTCGGCACGAATCGCATAATCGCCGGCGAATTTCCTGAAATAGGGAATCAGTATTTTCGGATGCTCGCAATCATCGGGCAGATAGAGCACAAACTTTTTATACTTTCTGAAAAACGACACATGCCTGGCCAGTGCATCGTAAACCGATTGGCCGAAATCCTGGCACACATAGGCGTAATCCTGCTTCTCAAAATCGCCGAGGTCCAGAATCAGCAGGCGGGATGGATCGAGCTTTTTCAGGGAATCATGCAACCGTTCGTTGCTGAAGTTCATGATCACATAGTAATTATATCGGCCCGCCGCATCGTTAATAACCGTTTCAAAGAGATGTTCGTTATAGAAATGAAAAACAAGGTCAACCTTAAAATTGGACGGCAGTGATTTTACAAAGGAGTTGTACAAAACATCCTTGAACGGGCTGTAGATGTCGAGCATCAGCAGCACTTTGTGGGTGGCTCCTGCCGCATAATAGCCTTTTGCTCTGGTGGAATGGATTATGCCCCGCTTTTTCAGCTCACGGTAGGCCTTAAATACCGTATCGCGGGAAAGATTATATTCTTTGCTGAGCTGGTTGACCGAAGGCAGGGCTTCTCCCGGCTGAAACCTTCCCTGGCCGATGGCATCGCACAGGGCGTCTACCAGAAGCTTCACCTTCGTGGAGCCGGAATTCTCCGGAACAAAGAGGCTTGACAACCGCGCAGGAGACATTGGATAATTGGTTTAGGCAACTATGCTGTACTGTGCTGTGCTGAAACAAATGTAAAAAAAAATTTCTGAAAGACAAATTATTGAAGAATATAATTGCATTTTTTTAATCAATGTAACTCCAGAATGCTAGCAGCCATGCATATTGAAATACTATAGAAGTTGGCAAAAAGCCTAAGGTACATGATACGCAGGAATAATAAATGAAGATTTCAACATATTATACGAAATCAGTAAATATTAATAACTGAATAATTTCATCAAACAATTTTACCGGGTTCAAGTGGGTTATCAGAGTCATATTGCATGATCATGGAGGAAATTATCCCCGCGCCAAATCTTTTTTTGTGTCCAGTCGGCTGGAGGCATGGTCCAGAATCTATGGCCGGGAGGTAAACCGAGCGGAAGCAAACCTGTTGCACATAAGTATAAGCTACCCGTTGAAATATAAGATTCTCCGATTGAAGGTTGGTGCCCGTAAAATCCGATAGTAAGCCATCCCTTATCATCGAATGTACCCGGTGCTTCAGCCATCTTTGAAATAACTGAAGACATGGCGGAACGCACCTGAGCCGGAGAAATATCCTCGGGTAGTTCGTTATAAAGAGCCATTTGCCCCAAAAGCTGAAATACCCCGAAACGATAAGCCAATGACCGGCCAATGGGAGGAAAAGTTCCTTCCGGAGAAATAAGGCGCTCCAGAATTACCGCATACCGTTTTGCCCGTTTTAATGCCTGCACATATGTATCCGATGTTTCTTTCCCAGATTCAACGAGCACCCGTAATATATCAAGCAACATTGGTTGGATGACAAAGCTGTTGTAATAATCCCAATGGAATTCCGGACCATCACCATATACCCCGTCTCCTTTATACCATTCCAAATGCTTCTTTATCGCATAGTCAATCCTCACCGGATCCCATTCATATCCTGCCTTAAGAAAAAAAGATTCGATCATGGCACTGAACAGAAGCCAGTTGTTGTAATAAGGCTTTATAATACGGGTTGACCTCAAAGCATTTACAATATTATTTTTTGTTGTAATATCCAGCGGATCCCAAAGCTGAGTATAGCCCCGCAATAGCCCATGAGCAAGAAATGCCGCATCAACCAGAGGTTGCGCTCCGTTGCTGAAATTCATAAAGTCCGGAGAATGAGGATTCGTTGCCACTGAAAGGCAGGTTCTGGTAAGTTCAATATAATCTCCTCTGGCCTTGCCTTCGTCCGTATTATCGCAACCCAGTTCAAGCCATGGGGAAATCCCTGCAACAAGACGGCCAAAGGCCTCCAAATGGGTAACCTCCTTCCGGGAAGATTCTTCTCCCGGCGTGCATTCTACCGGCATATTTGCCCTTAACTGCTCTCTGCTAAGATTAATCAATACCGGATCCGCAATCTTCTTCATTAACCTTACCCAATAATCCCGGCAGTCAGTCAGGTTTGTAATTTTGTTTTCTCTATTAAATCCTTCAGCCGCGACCAATGAACCTATAGCTGCAGTAACTGGAAGAATATTTATAAATGTTCGTCGTTGCATAAAAATACTTTATGGTAACCAAAATTTTTGTGCAGCAATAATCCTTACAGGACCCAGCAGGCCAGATACCCTTAAAAATCTTTCTGAACCGGGTTGATAAAATTTCTGAATGTTCGTCTTTGTAAACCTTTTTTCTTCCGGCAATCTGCCATCCCCTATAAGCCTATTGGGCCATAAATTGATAACATCGATACTCAGATCATTGATGCCCGCTTTTAAACGATCCGTAATATCTATCCTGAACGGTGGCGCCCAGCAAACAGAGGACTGACTTCCGTTAAAGGTAACAGATGCCATTTCCTGAACATTCCCAAGATCAAGTATAAATTCATGACTTTTCTGCAATACATCAGGAAATTTAAACTGACAGGAATATGTTGCTTTACCGGAATAGTAACGTATGCCTTCGTCTGAAAACCTGGTCCAGGATTTTAATGTATCGATCAGAAAAAATCCGGGGCCTCGCCGGCCGGGATCAAAATAAACCTGCCATGGGCCTGAAACGGTCATAACCAGCGGTGGTTTACTTACTGAAATACGATTTTCCGAACCATCTGACCAGATAAGTCTATATTCTCCTGGTTCAAAAACGGTTGCTTCACAAAGACTGTCATGCCGTTCGATTGTAAGGTACGGGAATTCAGTAGGGGCAAAGGTAGATCCTGGGAAAATACTCATGTCATCTTTTTTTATTTCTGTAATGTGTTTAGCTTTTCTCCCGTTTCTGAAAACAACAAACTTCGATTCTCCCGGATTAAAATAAAGGGGAATAATAGTATAATCACCTTCCTCCCGGTAAATTAAGACTTCATTAATCTCTCCACTAACAGGATCCCATATTTCAGGTACTTTACCTGTAACCCTGAAATAACATTCAGCTTGTTCAAATCGATCAGGCAATTCAGGATTGTAACGATAGCTAAAGTCATTAACACCCTTATATTCAAAACGGTTCACAACAAAATAAATTTCTTGATTTTGAGTACTCCTGTGAATAAAATCAAGGGAAGTCTCTCCTGAGGAGCTGGCAAAGCGAAAATCCGGCGACACTTTCATTTCGGCCATAACTTTGGCAAGAGACTTTCCCCAGATTACTCGTCCCTTACCAAACCGGTTTTCCGTAACAATAATGCCGTCTATTTTCCCCCATAATTTATTAACTATTTTTTTCAATTCTTTATCAGACTTTGGATATCCCGATAACCCGGAAGGTTCTTGCGGAGGAGGGCCTATCAGGGTCATTCCGTCGTTCACAAGATTCCGTATTTTCTTTAGTACTTCAATATCTATTGACTTTTCGTCAGGAAGCACCATCATACGGTATGTCATCCCATCGGGAAGGACAATTTTTCCATCTGAGATGCTGATACGATTAAGGATAACGCTTTTTGAACATTTGTCCCAATCGTAGCCTGAAGGAAGATCTTTCACTTCTTCCTTCAGAAAGACAAAATTCGGAACGTCATCACCATAAAAATACAATACATCGGCAACAAACAGACCCTGTTGCAGCATATAGCTGCAGCGGTTCAGATAATCAATAAAACTGCCGGCCATTTCCCACCAAGTTACATTTGGATTGAGATGCGTTCCTGCAAAATATTCATTGCCCGGCAGGCCAAATTCAGCAGGAGAGGAAGTGAAAGTATGCCATACAATTCTGTTTACACCCGAACAGAAAACACGGTCGATATCGTTTTTCAGATCTTTTGGGCCCCTCTCCCAGTGAGGGCCTATGCTTGTTGGCCCTTCAGCTGCAACAAATCGTTTACCCCATGTATGAGCAACACAGGCACTTTGCTTTACGGAGAATCTCTCGTCATCCTTTATTCTGTGTGTATTTGATTTTGCCCAGAATTCGCCCTGGGGAAAATCACTGACTGACATTACTTCAAGAGCATCAACGGGAGCCGAATGAGGCCCTCCTGATTCAGGGCAAATTCCCATACCATGCTGATGGGCTATACTAGACAATAGCTGATAATGATTTCTCTTGATACAATTGCCCACAGTCTGTCTGAAATCATGCAAAAAGCGGTTTGACACATGTCTTGATTCAACAATTCTTCCGGTCAGTACAGGCATGTAGTTCTCAATCGTATATCCATGATCCTTTCTGAATTCTGACGGAAAATCATCGGTCCAGTTTGCCACCCCCATTTCCCAGCTGTCAGTTTGCAAGAAGTGCACGCTATTTCCGGCTGATTGTGCCGAGTGAATCAGCGGAAGAATTACATGACGGGAAAATACCTGAAAAGCTTCAGCACTAAGATGGTCAAGCGAGAGTCCGCTCCACCCGTCGCTGGTAGTTGAAGTTCTGACCCCGGTACAAGTATATCCGTACCTCAGTATGGTCCATTCTCCCGGAGGAGCCATCCATTCAAGAGTATCTCCTTTCAGACACTTGGTTAAATCAATAATTTCGTTCCTTCGTATGGCAAAATCCTTGCCCGCATCACTATAATCCTCTCTGAGCTTATAGAGAGGATACATTCCTTTCCAACCTATTGGCCGGTTAAGGGTTTTTATGTTCCAGTTTTTAATGGCATCTTCGCCCAAAGGAAGGTTTGGCCTTCCGGGAACTGCCTGAACCAGAATATCTTTGTACAGAAGATTGGTTTCAGGTTGTTCCAGAAAAATACGTACTTTCTTACCACCTGTGACATTGGTTTCTGACCAGACTATTTTCTTTAAGGCATGTTCAGGAGAAATGTCAGGCCCGCCCGGATTCCAGCCGCTTCCCAAATTGACGCTCAGTTCGATTCCCAGTCTGTCTGCTTCTCTAACTGCATACTGATACATATCTATCCATTCCTTGCTTAAAAAAACCGGACCAGCTTTCGTCTTTAACGCCACTTCATAATTGGAACTACCGGCATCCACTATGGCAGCTCCGCCATAGCCTTTTGCCTTCATTTCCTCCAGGTCCCGTGTAATTGATTCAGGAGTAGCCATACCGTTTAACCACCACCAATAGCAGCGAAGTTTTGATTCACCAGGAGGCTTTGCAAAACCATTTCTCAATGTCTGGTAACCGGTTTTGAAATCAGTATTCATTGAATAAGAAGAAGGCTGAGCATTCAGCGCTGAATGCAACACTGCATACAGCAAAAAAAAACATGGAATTTTGATAAAAGCAGAATGCATATAAACGGGTATGGAAAATATAAAAATTGTACGAAACCGAAAAGACCTCAGCTTCATCACGAAAAATTAGTATCCAATGACAACGGGGGGACAAAAATATTTCAGTCCCCCCGACTTCTGTTTATTTTTCGCCAAAAATTAGTATCCAGGATTTTGTTCCAGCACGGCATCTTTGTTCAGGTCAATTTCAGTTTGTGGAATAGGAAGAAGTGTGTGGAAATCCTGAAGTCCGTTAGTTGTTTCAATATTTCCGTTAGCCAGAGGAGTTGTACCATTGAGTCTTCGGGCACGTTCCACGAGTGTTCCGGTTCGAACCAGTGTCATGCGTCGGTTTTCTTCGGCAAGCAATTCTCTGGCTCTTTCATCCAGTATAAAGTCAAGGGTAATATCGGAGGCACTCACGAGTGGTGCATTGGCTCTGATTCTGAGTTCGTTGATATCATCTGCAGCCCCTGAAAAGTTGCTTTGATAAAAACGAGCCTCAGCCCTGAGAAGATAGGTTTCTCCCAGCCTCATAAGAACAAAGTCTTTCCACATACCATAGCCAAATACATCTCTTGGGTCAAAGTGTCCCCACTTTAAGGTATAGGGTGCCAATTTATATACTGTATCAAGGGCAAAAATCTTTATGGTGTCATTGTTGGCAAGGACAAACAGGGTATCTTTTCCATAGGGAACCGCTTTGCCCCGAATATTATCAAACTTTGATTGCGTATTATTGAAATAATGCTGACGGTGAATACTGAACCTTGAATTACGCATATCACCCGGAGGGTATAACCCATAAAGCACCCAATTATTAAGCCGCATTCTTGTCAATCCTCTTCCTCCCAATGAATCGCAGGGTTGCATGCCAGGCTCATCATGATAACCGGCACCCCAGATTCTGCGTTGCTGAGGATATCCTGTACTGCCGTTCGGAACGTCCGTTGGATTTTCCTGCTCAAGAATCCAGATAACCTCCTTGTTCCCTTGCGTTCTGCGCTGCTTCCCAACACGAAACATATCGGAAAAAGGATCTCCAGGGTTACTTACATCTCCATACCGTTGTTTAATCAGACTGAAATTACCGCTTTCAATGATTTCTGTGCACAATGTTTCGGCTTTGGAAGGTTGATTTGTTCGCAGATATACTTCAGCAAGGAGCTGACGGGCTGCTGATTTGTTCACTCTTGCTTCTTTAGCCTGATCGATGTCAGGAAGATGATCAACGGCAAAAGTCAGGTCATGGATTATCAAATTGTTTACATCACTTAACGATGCCCTCACAAAGTCAGTCTTGGCTTGTGTTACAGGTTCAGTGACCAGGGGAACTCCTCCATATAAGGTCGCCAGCATGTTGTAAGCATACGCTCTGAAGAAACGCGCTTCCCCGTTATAAGCATCGATTTCCTGCTGGGTCATTCCTGCAATGCTTCCGCTTTCTGCATTCTTAATCAGAATATTTGCGTTACTGATTAACCTGTATAAATACCTCCATAACCGAATCGAAGCACCATCAGTAGAGGTAAGCGTTGCATAATCATGATATGGACGGGCCAGACCATTGGATCGTCCCATAGGATTCCAGACGATATCTGTTCCAAGCTGAAACATTCCGAGAATAGTCTGATCGTCAGTAGTTGTCAGAAATGTACTAAAGTGGTTATAGAGTCCAATGGCCGCCGCCTCAAATCCCAGCTTATCCTTCAATGTTGCAGGAGCATAAGCATCCAGTACTTTTTCATCAAGAAAGCTATCATCGCAGCCAACAATAAAAGTCAGTACTAGTAATGCACCGACTATCATCCGAATATATTTTTTCATGGCATTTCAGATTTAACAAATTAAAGACCAAGATTTAAACCAAAAGAAATAGTCCGAACAGGCGGATAATTGTTTTCCCAGCTACCTGAAGAATCAGACCATCCTCTACTGTAATAAGTCATTTCAGGATCCCAGCCAAACCATTTTGTGAATGTGTAAAGATTTCTTCCAGAGATATAAACTGTAAGCCCTTCCAGTTTATAACGGCTAATGAATGATTTCGGAATAGTATAGCTCAGCGTTATATCCTTTATGCGCACATAGCTGTAATCTTCTGCAAACTGGAAACCTCGGTAGTTCTTGTATGCTGCCAGTGAAGGCCAGTAATTACTCTTGTTCTCAGGTGTCCAGTATTTGAAATCAGCCGGTAGATTTCTTCTCCAGGCTTCATCAGCATAAGTAAGGTCGCGGTTGGATTTAAGCCCTCCCTGAGATGTTTGCAGGAAAATACTAATATTAAAGTTTTTATAAGTGAAGGTGTTGGTCATACCTCCAATCCATTTCGGATCTCTCTGACCTACAATAACCCGGTCATCAGCAGTAATCTTATGATCCCCGTTCTGATCCTTGAATTTCAAATCGCCTGGTTTTGCTACAGGATCTGTTTGCGAAACATCTTCTCCTTCCTGCCAGATACCCACTTTCTCATAATCATAGATGATCCGCAGGGGATGTCCAATAAACCAATTATTACCGATATCATCTTTCCCATCGCCATATAATTCAAGAATTTCATTCTTATAGGTAGAAAAATTCAAATCAGTTACCCATCTAATATTATCGGTTTGCACATTCACTGTTTTGAGAGTAAAATCCAATCCAACATTTTGCATCCTACCAAGATTGGCCCATACATTATTATAGCCGGTAATCCCCGGTAGATTTCTTCTCAGCAGGATATCACTTGTCTGGGTCTTATATACCTCTGCTGTACCGCTCACACGGTTTCCAAACAGACCAAAATCAATGCCCACATTAACACCTGTCGTGGTTTCCCAGTTGAGGTTCGCATTACCCATCGTGCTAAACAAAACTCCTGTGAGAGCAGTTCTACCAAAAGGGTATTTTACCGTACTGGCAGTTGTTACAGTCTGATTGACGCCAATAGCCTGGTTTCCCGTTTCCCCGTATGAAACCCTCAGTTTTAATTGATTGATTGCTGCAATATTCTTCATGAAACTTTCATTGGCAATATTCCAGCCAACAGCAACTGAAGGAAACAGTCCGTACTTGCTGGTATTGGCACCAAATGCTGAATAACCGTCTCTTCGGGCCGTGATTGTCAACAAGTACCTGCTATCATATGAATAGTTGATCCGTCCCATCTGAGACGCCAGGGTGTATATATTGCCTTGTGAATCATTAGATTGCGAGGTGCCGGCAGCTAAATCATAGTAAGCAAGTGCATCATTAATAAAGGTTGTGGCCCTTGACCACCCTCTGAAATATTCTACTTTCTGGGCACTGTATAATCCGGTAAAATCAAAATGATGTTTTCCAAAATCTTTTGTATAGGAAACAATGTTTTCAATAACCCAGGTATCTGTTTGAGAGTCTTCCAGAGTTGCCGTTCCGCTTTGATCGTTGTAAGCTCGTCCTGTATATTGGGCAAACCGTGTTATATTGTAAATATAGGAAGCATTCAGACGATATTTAAAGCCTTTCAGAAAGCCTGGAGTTATTTCGGCATAACCATTACCAGTCAGATTTAGTCCACGGTCCTTTCTTTGAACTGTCAGACCAATGAGTGGATTAACAAACATCAGTTCAGGATACATTGGATATATGATGTAATTGCCAAGTGAATCGCGTGGAACTGAATACGGACTCATGGCATTTCCATTCAGGAAGTTAACTCTACCACCGTCATAGTTATTGTTGGTTACAAACCCGGAAGCTCCAATTTTCAGAAAATCAGTAATCTTTGCATCCAGATTGGACCGGAAGCTTGTCCTCTTGTACTGATATCCCTTCACGACACCGTCCTGGTCAAGATGGCTTCCTGATACATAATATTGAATATGCTCAGTGCCGCCTGAAATACTGATATTGTGCTCCTGAAACCTCCCGGACTGGGTAATTTCATTCAGCCAGTCGGTTGTTATACCTGCATTATAATTATCCACTTCTGAGGAATTGGGAAGAACCATAGTCTGGGTCATCCCATTTTGCTCCATATAATCAGCATATTTCTTAACATAAGCCGCAGGAGACATAGGCTTAAGAACATGTGACATTTGCTCCATTCCAATGTTTGTGTGATAATTAATCATAGGTTTCCCCTGGGATTTGGGCCCTCTTTTGGTCGTTATCAGAATCACTCCGTTTGCACCACGTGTCCCATAGATGGCAACTGCCGAAGCATCCTTCAAAATTTCAATCGATTCGATATCATTTGTATTGATATCATTTGTCGATCCAAAAAATGGTATGCCATCGAGAACAATAAAGGGACTTGTATTGGCATTGATGGAATTTACCCCGCGAACTTGCATCACACCGGAACTTCCGGGAACGGAAGAAGTCTGAGTTACCAGAAGACCTGCAGTGGATCCCTGAATAGCATGCATAAAATTTGTCACTGGTATGCTGGATAATCTCTCCTTGGACACAGATGCAACCGAACCGGTGATATCCGATCGTTTCTGCGTACCATATCCAACAACAACTACCTCATCAAGTTCCTTTATTTCCTGAACAAGAGCTACATCCACATTATTCTTCCCTGCCACCGGCACTTCCTGGGTAACGTATCCAATAAATGAAAAAACAAGAACAACATTGGATGAACTAACAGTAATACTGTACTTGCCGTTCAGATCAGAAATAACACCCTGTGTAGTTCCCTTCACCACAATATTGACCCCCGGCAAAGGTTCCCCTGATGCGGCATCAGTGACAGTGCCTGTAATAATCTGTTGCTGAAAGAGGGTTTCCCCGGCATCCAGATTTTTAGGAGAAAGAATGATCTGTCGACCATAAACAATATAATCCACATTATCATTCTTGAAAACCGTACTGAGAATATCCGATATTTTCGCATTTTCGGCCTTTACTGAAACATTCCGGTTTACATCGATAAGCCGGGCATTGAACAGAAAATAAAATTCACTCTGTTCCTCAATGGCTGAAAGCACCTTTGCAACCGGCACATCTTTCATATCCAGGTTCACTTTCGTATTCTGGGAATAGGAATCATTTGCAAAGACATTGAATGCTGTAATGAACAGCAAAAAGAGTGCATTTCTCATATAGATAAGGATTTTCCGGGAGAACATATTTGATAAATTACCCCCTGTATGAAAAAGAATTTTTTTCATAAATTTGTGTGATTTAGTTGGTTAAAACCTAATGTAATTTTTGCTGTAGGTAAGCT